>RHMF01000829.1_pt1 | contig 13783 bp, 10 predicted proteins | sample 5365151 | NCBI WGS metagenome assembly RHMF01 (sample SAMN10266501, study PRJNA497801) | feces metagenome | isolation source: feces | host: Bos taurus | place: China: Prairie of Fairy Mountain | collected 2017-08-14 | reverse complement strand
CCTGTCCATTGCTTCCGGGTCGATGGTGGACGCCCGGTGGTCCCGGACAGCAGAAGAATAGAAGAAATTGCCGTACATACTCTTTACATCAATCATGACGGCAGTGCCTTTGGGCAGTTCCTGAAGTTTTGCAAGGATGCCCTCCAGGTCTTTTTCCAGTTGGGAAGCGGTGACATAATAGCCCTTCAGTTTGGTAAGTTCTTCGCTTTCCACTTCCAGTTGTCCGTCATTATAAAAAACAGATACCGGGGGCTTTGCTTCCGGTTTTTCTGCCACTATGCCGGATTTATCTGTGATGCTGGAAGAAAAATCCAGTTGAGCCCCCTCTTCCCGGGAGTAGACCACAAACCGGTCCAACCAGGAAAACCACAGACCGTAGGCCAATGCGCCCACAACCAAAAGGACCAGAGCGATTTTTCCCGCTCTTTTTAGGGCGCAGCGGGTCCTGTAAGAAAGTTTCATAAGGGCCTCCTTTTCGCCTGCAGACAGCGCCAGCATTCCGATGCGTGTGTGGCTGTTACTTCCAAATTCGCCTGATTTAGGGCCGCCAGCACGTCAGGAAGACGGGTGTCCAGAATACCGGAAAGCAACAGGATGCTGTTTTCTTCCAAAAACCGGGGCAGGGTAGGCGCCAGGGCAATAATCACATCGGCAACAATATTTACGCACACCAAATCATAGGTTTTTTGCCGCAGGGTGTCCATCAGTTTTTTATCTGTATTGACATTGCCTGTCAGCGCAGTGAAAACATCAGCGCCAAAGCCGTTATAGGCGGCATTTTCCCGGGCGATATCCTCGGCTTTCGGGTCAATATCCACGCCCACCGCCTCTTTTGCCCCCAAACGAAGGGCGGTCAGCGACAAAATGCCGCTGCCGCTGCCCAAATCCAGGCAGGTCTTTCCTTTTAAAGAAATGTTTTCCATCGCCCCCATCACCATCTGGGTGGAAGGATGGGCGCCGGTACCAAAGGTCAGACCCGGGTCTAAAATCACCGGCAGCCGGTCTTTCTCATAAGTATCTGCCAGCCAGTAGGGAAGAACTACCAAAGAGTTCCCCACTTCCTGGGGCGGATAGTTTTCTTTCCAACTTTCTTCGTAATCTACCGGGGCTAAGGGGGTAATTTTTAGATCCAAAGAGCCATACCCCTTGTTCTTTTGGCTTTCCAGTAAGGCTTGCAGACGGGAAAGGGAAACCCCATCTTCTTTTTCCAAATAGAGTTTTATTTGGGAAAGGCCCTGCAAATGGGAGGCCAATTTCTCATCAATATAATCCCAGTAAGCCCGGTTACTGTCCAAAAAGTGCTCTAATTCCTGCTGGTCTTCCAGTACCAGGTCATCAAATCCGGCGGCCGAAAGGATAGCGGCCATAGGCTCAATGCCATCGGCAGATGTTTGAATTGTCAGTTCTAAATATTCCATAATTGCCTCTGAAAGGTTATTTTCTCTATTCTATCGTATTTTAGGAGAAAGTACAAGAGAAGATTTACGGCACCTTTGTTAAGGTGCCGTAAAGATTATTTTTCATCCAAAACGATTGCCGTTCTTGCAGGAAGATAAAGTTCCAGATAGGGACTTCCGTTCGCATCAACCTTGGTTTCGTAGCAGTTATGGTGAATTCTTCCCTGGCCGCCGAAGCAGTAATCATCTGTAGAAAGACTCACCTGATAGGCCCCTGCCTTGTCCACAGGAATACGGTAACCGGGATAAGAATTGCTGTGATGGAAGTTAAAGACAAACAGTTTTTTCCCTTTCCGGTAGCAAAGGACCTTGTCATCATTGTGCAGATACAGTTGTTTATCTATATTTTTGAAGACTTTTCCCTTCTTACAGGCAGAAACAGCGGCTTTGTCAAAGGCCAGCAAGTACTTATATTTCAAATCTGCCCGGTCTGCCAGACTCCACTGCCGGCGGCAGTAGTGATAACTCCAGCCGTTGCCTTCCCGGGGAAAGTCGATCCACTCCGGATGGCCAAATTCGTTGCCCATAAAGGTCAGGTAGCCCTCACCGCCCAAACTCATAGTAATCAGACGGAGCATTTTATGCAGGGCCATACCCCGGTCCACCACCATATTGTCCGTATTTTCTCCCATGCCCCAGTACATTTCCTGGTCGCAAAGGCGGAACATAATGGTCTTATCGCCCACAAGGGCCTGGTCGTGGGACTCACAGTAGCCGATGACCGGCTCCCCGGGACGGCGCACTGCCAACTCATAATAGATATTATTCAAATCCCAGTATTCATCCGGGGTTTCTTTCAGCAGTCTGATCCACATATCCGGCTCACCCATTGCCAGCCGGTAGTCAAAACCGATACCGCCGTAGGAGATGGGAAGGGCCAGGCCCGGCAGGGCAGAGGTATCCTCGGCAATGGTAATGGCGTTTTTATTTACCTGGCGGACCATTTCATTAGCCAGTTGCAGGTAAGTAACCGCCTCTGTGTCCGTATTCATGGAGAAATACTGGTCGTAACCGGTGAAGGCCGTACCCAGGCCATGATCCCGGTAGAGCATAGAGGTAACGCCGTCAAAGCGGAAGCCGTCAAAATGGTACTCTTCCTGCCAGTATTTCAGGTTGGAAAGCAGAAAATGGAGAACTTCCGTCTTGCCGTAATCAAAACACTTGGTATTCCAGGCAGGATGGTCTCCCCGGGCACCTTCGTGGAAGAACTGATAGGAAGTGCCGTCAAATTCATTGATGCCTTCCCGTGTGTTCAGACAGGCGTGGGAGTGAACCACATCCAAAAGTACCGCAATGCCCATTTTATGGGCGGTATTGATTAAATCTTTCAATTCTTCCGGGCGGCCGAACCGGGAAGAGGCAGCAAAGAAATTAGTGACCTGGTAGCCGAAACTGGCATAGTAGGGGTGCTCCATAATGGCCATAATCTGCAATGTGTTATAGCCCAATTCCTGCACCCGGGGTAGGATTTTTTCCTTAAATTCCCGGTAAGAGCCCACTTTTCCCTCTTCCTGGGCCATACCGATATGACATTCGTAAATAAAAAGATCCTTTTGGGGCTTAAATTCTCCATCTTCCCAGGTAAATTCTTCTTCCGGGATATAAATCACGCCGTTCCAGCTGCCGTCCGGCTCCTGGATTACCCGGTTGATATACAGAGGAATACGCTCCAGTTCTGCCCCCTGGCGCTGCACAACGGTCATCACCCGGGTGCCGTCTTTGAGCGTTTCCCTGCCGGGAATAAAGCAGGAAAATACCCCGTTTTCTTCCCGTTTCATGGGGTAGGCGTAGCGCTCCCAGTTACAGAAATCACCGGTAACAAACAGCCGCTCTGCTCCGGGGGCCCATTCTCTGTAAATCCAGCCGTCTTTTTGGGGGTGGAAACCGAAAAACAGGTGGCCGTTGCCAAAATCCTTTAATTTTTGCCCGGGGGCAAGAAGTCTTTTCTTTGCGGCCCTGTAATTTTTCATGCGAAGATCCAGGTCTTTTTCAAAGTGACCCAAAATGGGATCTAAGGATACTATTTTATGTTTCACTGCCAATAACCGCCTTTCTTGTAGTCTACCTCTATTCTATTTTTCTTTTTTCTTTCCGTCAAGTCGCAATATTTTACAAAAAAATAGCCTGGGGAGGTTTTCCACAGGGAAAAATTTTTTTCTTTTTTATACATTTTATTATTATATTGTATATACGCAAAAAAACCTTGTTTTTTGGGGATAATTATGGTAGAATTTAGGTTGAGAAAACATTGCCTTTTTTAAGTTTTCCACAAGGGAAAAAAAGGCAATTTTTAAGAAAGGAGATACCATTCATGTACTCGTCTGCTTATGTTTGGGCCAAAATTTTGGGCTTTTTGGAAGAGCGGCTTTCTTCCGTCACCGTTTCCGGCTGGTTCGATGATGCGGAAGTGGTGGAACTGAACGAAGAACAACTGATTATTTATTCTCCCTCGGATTTCCGCCGGGATTTTATTCGCCGCCGCTGCGCGGATTACATTCAGGACGGCCTGAAGGAAATTTTCAATTCCGATGCCAAGTTGGTGGTGCTGGATGAAAAAGAACTGCAAGAGCGGAAAGCAAAGAAAGAAGAAGGTGGGGTATTGGAATTCAATCCCCAATTCACCTTTGATAATTTCGTGGTCGGTCCTACCAACAGTTTTTCTTACAACGCCTCTTTGGCCGTTGCAGAGCATCCGGGCCTTACCTACAACCCTCTGTTTCTCTATGGCCCTCCCGGCGTGGGTAAAACCCACCTGCTGTACGCCATAGCTAATAAGGTGCGTAAAAACAATCCCGCTGCAAAAATTGTGTATATCAAGGGCGATCAGTTTATTAACGAATTGATTTCCGCCATTAAAAGCGGCAATAACTTAGCCTTCCGCACCAAATACCGGGAAGCAGACCTTTTCCTGGTGGACGATATTCAGTTTATTGCCGGTAAGGACTCCACCCAGGACGAATTTTTCCATACTTTTAATGCTTTGCATGAACGCAATAAGCAAATTGTAATGACTTCCGACCGGAAACCCAGCGATATGCTCACCTTGGAAGCAAGACTTCGTTCCCGGTTTGAAAGCGGCCTGCTCAGTTCCATCTCCGCCCCGGACTATGAAACCAGAATGGCCATTATCAAAACCAAAGCCAACTCTCTTGGCCTGGATTTGGATGACGACGTCTGCAATTACATTGCCATCAATGTCACCAACAATGTCCGCCAGATTGAAGGTACGGTAAAGAAAATTATGGCTTACCGGGATATTAATAAGATGCCTTTGGATCTACCCAATGTTTCCCGGGCCATTGAGGATATGTTTAAGGCAGAAGGCAACGCCCTTCCCACCCCCAGCCTGATTATCAGCCAGGTTTGCAAGTTCTACAGTGTGGATGATTCTGTCATCCGGGGCAGCCAAAAGAACAAAGCTGCTGTGGAAGCCCGGCATATGGCCGTTTACCTGATCCGGGAACTTACAAATCTTTCTACCACCACCATCGGTGAAGAATTGGGCAAAGACCATACAACGGTCCTCTATTCCTACAATAAAATCAAAGATACCTTAAAATCCGGGGATGTTACCCTGCAAAACCATGTGCGGGATATCACCGCAAATATCAATTCCTGTCTGTAGTAACGCAAGGCAAGGAAGATAAGAAAAAAAGGAGTACTGAGGGACTACTGTGGTTCGAATTTGCTCAGATAAAAAGTTTTCCACAGGAATTTGAATTGTGGATAACTTTTTCTGGGGAAAACAAAAGAAAAAGTACTTTTTAATGCCCCTTGTGAAATAGTCCTGCGTTTTCCACAAAGGCTTGTGCATTGTTTTTCTTAGAGACACAAAGGTTTTTCCCTTTTTTCCACAATTTCCGTTTTCCTACTACTATTACTACCTAAAAATATCTATTTATATATTTATTATATTATTTTCAGAAAAGAGGCTTTCATATGATCCGTTTTACGTGTGAAAAAAGTATGCTGATGGCAGGTCTGAACATCACTTCCCGGACCGTTGCCCAAAAGAGCGCCCTTTCTTCTTTGGAGGGCATCTTCTGCTACGCCGGCTACGGACTACGTCTTACCGGCTACAATATGGAAACAGCCATTACCTATGAAATTGAAGCAGAAGTAACAGAAGCCGGCAGTTGCATTCTGCCTGCAAGACTGTTTGGCGACATTATCCGCCGTGTACCGGAAGGCCCTGTTACGGTAGTGGTAGATGATAACTATAAAGTTTCTGTGCGGGCAGGACGGGCATCTTTTACCATTTCTGCGGAAAATTCCGAGGACTATCCCGAACTTCCCGATGTGGGTGAGGGCAGAAAAATCCTCATCCCCCAGAAAGCACTGAAGGATCTGATTAGCTCTACCATTTTTGCCACCGCAGAAAATAAGGGCCGCCCCATTCACACCGGCGTGAAGTTTGAAGTGGAAGAAAACACCATCTGCGCCATCGCTGTAGACGGCTACCGGCTGGCAAGAAAAACCTACCATACCCCGGAACCCACCGGCAGAAATATCTCCTTTGTGGTGCCTGCCCAGGGCCTTAAAGAAGTGGAAAAAATTCTCGGTGACGAGGAAGATGCGGCTTTTACCCTGGGAAGCAAGCATATTCTGTTCCAGATTGGCAATGCAACAGTGGTTTGCCGTCTGCTGGAGGGCAGTTTCCTTGACTGGCGGAAGGTTGTTCCCACAGATTGCCCCATTAAATTAGTGGCCAATGTTTCAGAGTTGGCCTCTGCCATTGAGCGTGTGGGTCTGATGGTTTCTGAAAAGTACAGAAGTCCTGTGCGCTGCCTGTTCAGTAACCAGGAACTGCAACTGAAAACAAACACCACCATCGGCTCTGCGGAAGATCAGTGCATCTTCGCCGGTGACGGCAAGGATTTGAAAATTGGCTTTGACGTACGCTACCTTGCCGATGCCCTTCGGGTAATTGAGACGGAAGAAGTGGTTATGGAACTGACCAATGCATTAAGTCCCATCGTTTTTACCAGCCCCGATGAAAAGTACGATTATTCCTATATGGTTCTGCCTGTGCGCATTAATAACTGATATGAAAAAAGAAATTGTTTTAATTTATACGGATTTCATTAAATTGGAAGCGGCGCTGAAACTTGCCAACTGTGTTAGCACCGGGGGAGAAGGCAAAGCCCTCATCCAGGACGGACAAGTGCTGGTAAATGGGGAAGTATGCCTGATGCGGGGTAAAAAACTCTACGACGGGGATACCTTCCAATTTAACGGAAAAACCTACACTATTTCTAAATATGAATCTTAATCGTATTTGCTTAGAGAATTTCCGGAACTATTCTTCCTTTGAAGGGCAGTTTGAGCCGGGCGTAAACCTGATTGTGGGGGATAACGCCCAGGGAAAAACCAACCTTTTGGAAGCCATCGCCTTTTTAGGAAGCGGAAAAAGTTTCCGCACCCAAAAAAACAGCGAATTGGTAAAAATGGGGGAAGATGTCGGTATTTTAGAGGGAGATTTGTTTTCCAAAAGACGAAATCAGTCTGTAAAGTGGCATCTTTTCTCTACGGGAAGACCCCGGCAGATCTTCTTAAACGGTATTAAAAAGAAATCTGCCAGCGACCTTTCCGGGGTACTGAACACCGTTCTTTTCTGCCCGGAAGATTTGATGGTGCTGAAAGCCGGTGCTTCTGCCCGCCGCCGCCTGGGAGATAATGCCCTTTCCCAACTGCGGCCTAATTACGAAGCGGCCCTTACAGAATACGGACGGATTTTGGAACAGAAAAGCAAAATTCTGAAGGACAGATATGAAAATCCTGCCCTTTTGGAGATTTTACCGGAGTATAATACCCGGCTTTGCCAGGTGGGCGCTATTTTGATTTCCTACCGGGCAAGGTTTTATGAGGGTCTTGGAAAGTCTGCCAAGCAGTTTCACCAATGTTTTTCCGGGGGAAAAGAAGATTTTTCCCTGGAATATAAGACGGTGTCTACAATAAAAGACCCCTTTGCCCCCATTCCTGCCCTGGCAGATGCTTTACAGGAACATCTGGAAAGCCACTATCGGGCAGAACTGGAAAGCGGCCAATGTTTGACCGGGCCCCATAAGGATGACTTTTCTGTGAGTCTTTCGGAAATGGATCTGAAAGCCTACGGCTCCCAGGGACAAACCCGAACAGCGGCAATCAGTTTGAAACTTGCCCAAAGAGAACTGATGGCAAATCAGTCCGGGCAGATGCCGCTGCTGCTTTTAGACGATGTTCTGTCGGAACTGGATGCCCAGCGGCAGGATTTCGTGCTGAACCAAATTTCTTCCGGGCAGGTATTTATTACCTGCTGCGAGCAGTCGAAATTTACAAAATTAGGAAAAACCATCACCATTGAAAAAGGTGCTTTGAAAGTATAATTAGGAGGCTTTTATGTCTGAAGAAACGAAAGTAACCAACGAATACGGCGCCGAACAAATACAGGTGCTGGAGGGCTTGGAAGCCGTACGGAAGCGGCCCGGTATGTACATCGGCTCTACCTCTTCTTCCGGTCTTCACCATCTGGTATATGAAATTGTAGACAATTCCATTGACGAAGCATTGGCAGGCTACTGTAAGCACATTACCGTAACTATCAATCCCGGTAACTCCATTACCGTTACCGATGATGGACGGGGTATTCCTGTAGATATTCAGGCCCAGACCGGCCGCCCTGCTTTGGAAGTTGTCTTTACCGTACTCCACGCCGGCGGTAAGTTCGGTGGTGGCGGTTATAAGGTATCCGGTGGTCTTCACGGCGTAGGTGCCTCCGTTGTCAATGCCCTTAGCCAGTGGCTTCGGGTGCGTGTCCATAAAGAGGGTAATATCTATGAAATGAAGTTTGCCCGGGGACACATCACCCAGGAAATGACCATCGTGGGCAAAACGGAAAAAAACGGCACAGAAGTAACCTTCCAGCCCGACCCGGAAATGTTCGATGATGTGATTTATTCTTACGAAGTCCTCCACGAGCGCATGCGGGAAGAGGCTTTTCTAAATGCAGGACTTTCCATCACCATTACCGATGACCGGGAAGAAACCCCTCTTACGGAAACTATGTGCTACCAGGGCGGTATCCGGGAGTTTGTTACCTGGACCAACCGGCATAAAACTGCTCTGCACGATGAAGTCATTTACCTTTCCGGCAATAAAGGCGATGCCTCTGCGGAAATTGCAATTCAGTATACCGACGGTTATAACGAATCGCTCCAGTCCTTTGCCAACGATGTGCGCACCCCGGAAGGCGGTATGCACGAAACCGGTTTTAAGACTGCCTTAACAAGAGTACTCAATAACTACGGCATCAAAAACGGTATTATTAAGGGCGATGATAAGGTAAGCGGTGAAGACTGCCGGGAAGGCATTACTGCCATTATTTCCGTAAAACTGACCGATGCCCAGTTTGAAGGCCAGACCAAGGCCAAATTAGGCAACGCCTATATCCGCACCCTGGTGGATAACATTGTAAATGACCAACTTGCCACCTTCTTTGAAGAAAATCCCGGCACTGCCAAAAAGATTTTGGAAAAGGCCATGATGGCAAACCGGGCAAGAGAAGCCGCCCGGAAGGCAAGAGAGTCTATCCGCCGGAAAACCGGCCTGGAATCCGGCCAAATGCCCGATAAACTCCAGGACTGCAACGAACGGGACCCCTCTTTGTGCGAAATTTACATCGTGGAGGGTGACTCTGCGGCTGGCTCTGCCATCCAGGGCAGAGATTCCCGATTTCAGGCAATTTTGGCTATGTGGGGCAAGATGCTGAACGTGGAAAAGGCCCGGGCAGATAAGGTTTACGGAAACGATAAACTGTATCCGTTGATTGTGGCATTGGGAGCCGGCATCGGGGAAGATTTTGATATTGAGAAACTTCGCTATCACAAAGTGATTATTATGTCCGATGCGGACGTGGACGGCGCCCATATCCGCACCTTGCTGCTCACTTTCTTCTTCCGCTATATGCGCCCCATGATTGAAAACGGCTTTGTTTACTCTGCCGTCCCGCCCCTTTACAAACTGAAAAGAGGTAAGACAGAGCGGGTGGCCTACTCCGATGAAGAAAGAGACCTGGTTTCTGCAGAACTTCGTGGAGAAACCGGGGCAAAGGTGGATATTTCCCGGTTTAAGGGCTTGGGCGAAATGGACCCTCACGAACTGTGGGAAACCACAATGGACCCCACCACCCGTACTCTTCGCAGAATTACCCTGGAAGATGCCCGCCGGGCAGATGAAATCTTCACCATTTTGATGGGTGAAGAAGTGGAACCCAGAAAAGAATGGATTGAAAGAAACGCTAAATATGCGGTGAATATCGACATTTAAGGAGGTGACGCAATATGGCAAAACACAATAGAACTTATACGCCGGAGGATATCCGTTTCCCGGAACAGCACATTACCCAGTCTGACCTGGTGAAGGAAATGGAGCAAGCATATATTGAATATGGCATGAGCGTCATCGTTGGCCGTGCTCTTCCCGATGTACGGGACGGCCTGAAGCCTGTTCACCGCCGTATTCTTTATACGATGTACGAAAGCGGCCTGACCTCTGACAAGCCTTTTAAGAAGTCCGCTACCTGCGTCGGTGATGTGCTTGGTAAGTACCACCCTCACGGTGACGCATCCGTTTACGATGCAATGGTCCGTTTGGCCCAGGACTTCTCTATGCGCTATATGCTGGTGGACGGACACGGCAACTTCGGTTCTGTGGACGGCGACCCTGCGGCTGCCTACCGTTATACCGAAGCAAGACTTTCTAAACTAAGCAATCAAATGCTTCGTGATATTGACAAGGAGACCGTCAACTGGGATCCCAACTTTGACGAATCCCGGAAAGAGCCCCGGGTACTGCCCAGCCGTTTCCCCAACCTTTTGGTCAACGGCTCTACTGGTATTGCTGTTGGTATGGCAACCAATATCCCACCCCACAACCTGACGGAAGTAATCAATGCCTGCCTTTGTGTCATTGATGATCCGGAAGTGTCTATGACAGACCTGATGGAACATATCTCCGGCCCGGATTTCCCCACCGGCGGTATCATTATGGGCCGCAGCGGCATCCGCGCCGCCTATGCCACCGGTCGCGGTAAAGTGGTGGTCCGGGCAAGAACGGAATTTGAAGAATTCAATAAGGACAGAGTACGCATTATCGTAACGGAACTGCCCTATCAGGTCAACAAAAGAGAACTGATTAAGCGGATTGCCGAGCAGGTAAAGGATAAAAAACTGGAAGGCATCTCTGACCTTCGTGACGAAACCGACCGCAACGGTATGCGGATGGTTATTGAACTGAAGAAGGACGCCAATCCCCAGGTGGTGCTGAATAATCTGTTTAAGCAGACGTCTTTGCAGAGCAGTTTCAGTATTATTATGCTTGCCCTGGTGGATGACCAGAAACAGCCCCGCATTCTTTCTTTGCGGCAGATTATTGACGAATATCTGGCCCACCAGATGGAAGTGCTGACCCGCCGGACACAGTATGACCTAAAAAAGGCCCAGGAACGGGCCCACCTGCTGAAAGGTCTGCTGATTGCCCAGGATAACATCGACGAAGTGGTGCGTATTATCCGCACTTCCTATGACGATGCCAAGCAGCGGCTGTGTGAGCGGTTCGGTTTGGACGATATCCAGGCCCAGGCTATTTTGGATATGCGTCTGAAGGCCCTGCAAGGTCTTGACCGAGAAAAACTGGAGGCTGAATTCCAGGAACTGCAGGAAAAGATTACCTATTACACCGAATTGCTGGCTGACGAAAGCAAACTTCGGGGTGTTCTCCGGGAAGAACTGGTGGAAATCCGGGATAAGTTCGGAGACGAACGGAAAACGGAAATTCAGGAAATTGAAGATGAAATTGACATCGAAGACCTGATTGAAGAGGAAGACTGCTGCTTCACCTTCTCCAATCACGGCTATGTAAAGCGGATGCCTGTAGATACCTATAGGACCCAGGGTCGCGGCGGCAGAGGTGTCAATGCCCAAAATCTGAAAGAAGAGGACTATGTAAAGAGCCTGCTGGTGGCCTCCACCCACGACCATGTGCTGTTCTTTACGGATTTGGGAAGAGTCCACCACAGAAAGGGCTACCAAATTCCCGAGGCCAGCCGCACTGCCCGGGGTACGGCAATGGTGAATATCCTGCCCCTGGAGCCCGGTGAAACCGTCACGGCAATGGTGGTAACAAGGCAGTTCCATGAGGATGAATATCTGATGATGATTACCCGGAAGGGTACAGTCAAGAGAATTCCCTTTATTGCTCTGGCTACCCGGAGAAAGACCGGTATCCGCGCCATCACATTGGACGAGGGAGACCAACTGATCAACGTCATCCGTACAGACGGCGATGATAATATTATCCTTGCCACTGCCCAGGGTATGGCAATCTGCTTTAATGAAAAGGATGTTCGTCCTATGGGCAGAGATGCGGCCGGTGTCCGGGGCATCTTGCTGGGCAGTGAGGACTATGTAATCGGCGCAGAAAAGGCAGAAGAGGGCAAAACCTTACTGACTGTTACCCAAAAGGGCTACGGCAAGCGGACAGAACTGAGTGAATACCTGCGTACCGGCCCCAACGGAGAAAAGATGGCCCAGGGTCGTGGCGGCAAGGGTCTGAAGAACTATAATATTACCCCTAAGACCGGTCTGGTTGCCGGCTGCCGTGTGGTAGATGAGCAGGATGATGTAATGCTTATTGAAAACGGCGGTGTGATTATCCGTGTGCCTGCTGCACAGATTAACATTTATAAGCGGGATGTGCAGGGCGTTATCGTGATGCGTGTGGAAGAGGGTAACCAGTTGGTAGCCCTGGAGCGCATTGAGAAAACAGAGGAGCAGGCGGAGTGAAAACTGTAACCCTATATACCGATGGTGCCTGCACCGGAAACCCAGGTCCCGGCGGCTGGGGGGCAATCCTCAGTTACAACGGGGTGGAAAAGGAACTTTCCGGCGGCGAGGAGAGTACCACCAATAACCGGATGGAACTACTGGCGGTAATTTCCGGCCTGGAAGCGTTAAAAGAGTGCTGCCGGGTGGAACTGTATTCCGATTCCAAGTATGTGATCGACGGCTTGAGTAAGGGTTGGGCAGTATCCTGGCGGAAAAACGGTTGGCGCAAGGCAGATAAAAAGCCGGCGCTGAACCCGGATTTGTGGGAACGGCTCCTGAACCTCACGGAAAAGCACGAACTAAGTTACCATTGGGTAAAAGGCCACGCAGATAACCCCTATAACAACCGTTGCGACCAGTTAGCAGTGGCTCAAAGCCTGCTTTTTAAGGAGTAATCGGTATGTATTTGTCTATTGGCAACGATATGTCGGTGCGAAGCGGCAGTGTGGTGGGGATTTTTGACCTGGACAATACCACCACCTCCAAGCGAACCCGGCTTTTTCTGGAAAAAGCAGAAAAAGAGGGCAGAGTTGTGCCCTGCGATGACCTGCCGAAAAGTTATGTGGTGACGGTGGAATACGGCCTGGAACGGGTCTATTTGACATCCCTTTCCGCCCGCACACTGGAAAAACGATTGAAATAAGGAAAGCCCGTCAAAAGACGGGCTTTTTCCTATTTAATGGACAATGATCGCGCAGATATCTGCGGGCGGCTATTAGCCGCACGTTTTTGATTGTCGGCTTGACGACACCATAATTATCCATTTTTCATTATCAATTATTAATTATAAAAGGCACGCTTTTCAGCGTGCCTTTTATCTTACTTATTCAGGAACTTATGGATGGCAGCAGCGCCTTTCTTGCCGGCGCCCATTGCCAAAATAACCGTTGCTGCGCCGGTAACAGCGTCACCGCCGGCAAACACACCCTCACGGGTGGTCATTTCTTCTTCATTGACAATCAGGCAGCCCTTCCGGTTGGTCTCCAGACCGGGAGTGGTGGACCGGATCAGGGGGTTGGGGCTGGTACCCAGAGCCATAATGACGGTGTCCACATCCAGCACAAATTCGCTGTCGGGAACTTCCACAGGGCGGCGGCGACCGGAGGCATCCGGCTCACCCAGTTCCATACGGACACACTTCATGCCGCAAACACGGCCATTTTCGTCACCGATGATGGCAACGGGGTTGCACAGGGTCTTAAATTCGATGCCCTCTTCCTTGGCATGGTGCTGTTCCTCCTTACGGGCGGGCATTTCTGCTTCGCCCCGGCGGTAAACAATGTACACATGCTCTGCACCCAGACGCATAGCGCAGCGGGCACCGTCCATTGCCACGTTACCGCCGCCTACAACGGCAACAGCCTTACTGTGAATAATGGGGGTATCGTATTCTTCGTCGTAGGCTTTCATCAGGTTGGTGCGGGTCAGGTACTCGTTGGCGGACATAACACCCTTCAGGCTTTC
>RHMF01000828.1_pt1 | contig 13784 bp, 6 predicted proteins | sample 5365151 | NCBI WGS metagenome assembly RHMF01 (sample SAMN10266501, study PRJNA497801) | feces metagenome | isolation source: feces | host: Bos taurus | place: China: Prairie of Fairy Mountain | collected 2017-08-14 | reverse complement strand
GCAAGGTCGAGCTTTGCCATCCACGCATCGATTGTCTTGTCGGGAATTGTTACAAGATTCTCGTCGAGATAAATCTCAACGTGATCACTCTCACGGTGATACAAACCCTTTGGAGACTCCAGTTTCACGTTGTCAAACCAAGCTGTACCGTTTGAGTCGCCGGCCGAGAAGCCAAGACGAACACCCAACTTAATGCTCTCCTCCTCTGCTACGAACAATACGCTACGCTTCTGCCAGCTGTTAGTGCCTGCGAACTTGTCAGAACGACCCCAAAGGCCGTAATATACGCTACCGCCCCAACCCTTGGTGATGCTTGATGTCTTGATCATCACCGAGAGCTCGTAGAGCTTACCTACCTGCAAGCCCGATACGGTCTGTGCCACCGACATATCTGTTGTCTCCTGAATACACTTGATTTTCACACAAGCCGACTTCTGATAACCCTCTGTGGGCTCGTATGTTACCTCGGCATTCTGACCGTGCCAGCCATCCTGCTTGATCCACGCACCCTGCTTGCCGCTAAAATCAACCTCCTCCTCGAAATCCCAGTTAGGAATCTCTACAACAAGATTCTCGTTATGGCTGGGAGTGTCAGGCTCTTCACTGCCTCCGGTCTGACCGCCATTGTCATCGCCACTACCGCCTGTGTTTGGCTTGATGGGCTCTGTGTCTGATTGTGGAGCATTGGGCTCTACCTCGCACGATGGCATAAATGCTACCACTACAAACAGTGCGAAAATCAGATAAAGTACTCTTTTCATAGGTTTATCGTTTTTTTGTTTTTCTCGATTATATCGTGTCGCAACCCTCGGGCTGCTGATTATTTTCAGTTTTGGTGTTGTGCTTTCGTTGCTCAAAATTGCTTCACGATGCACAAAAGGTATTACGCGGCATTTTATACGCCAAAAGTTTATGGTTGCCCACAAACTTATTATATATATAGGTATAGGAGATCTGCCTCTCCTCCTTGAAAGATATTAAAAAAAAGAACCGTTGCCGGAGGGCAGAACCCTCCGGCTTTCGGTTCAAATTATAGATTACTCGTTCATCTGCTTGTTGTACATTCTTACAGTGTACAAGTCGCCAGGATGAGTAAAGCCATCAATCAACGGACAGTCATTACCCCAAGGGTTAATCTGTGAACCGGGTGATGACCAACCCATAATGTTTACATCGATAAATACCTCACCGGTCTTAACATTGATGTAAGAGTAGTTAGAGATAACCATATCCTCAGAAGCATCTGTACGGTCAACCCAGTCAACAAGAGCATAGCAACCTGAACCTGGTTTCTCAGCAAACTGCTTCTGGCAGTTAGAAGTATCAGTATAAGCTGATGCGCTCCAACCGCTACCGGTCTTCTCAATAACAGGAGTCAAATTAGGATCGAAATCGATTACATTCTCAGGATCAATCTCCTTTGAAAGGTCGATGTTGAAGAAGAACTGCATTGTGTAGCTATAGATGATACCATACTTGCGAGTCTCACCGCCATAGTTCAAGTTCTTTGCGTAGTCGATGATGTTTGTGCTCAACAAACCATTAGTACCCTTGTGAGGAGCAATCTTGGTGTGCCAGTTAGAACGCCAAGCCTCTTTCTCGTATGTACCAACGATAGTGTTGTATGCAATAACATAGATCACCTCCTTGTTCTCAACTACCTCTGTACCCTCTGCGAACTCTGACTTCTTGATTACCAAAGGAATCAGATACTTGGTCTCGTCGTAAGACATAGCTGACATATCGAGAGTTACGTTAGCAGAAGCCTTCTTGCTACCTACCTCAACAACAGCAGTCTCAACGTTTACCTTGTCAGCAGCAACAGCAGCATAAGAAGTACCGTTAGCAGCGTTGTAAGCCTCAACCAATGAAGGGTCAACCTCAAGATTGATTGACATCTCGTTCTCCAAACCAGTGTTAATCTCAACATCAACACCGAACTTTGAATTGATAGTTGTCATCTCGGTCTTTGAAAGCCATACCTTCAACTGTGCCATCTGAACAGCGATGTAGATAATCTCCTTCTGCTCAACGCCGTAAGCTGTTGATTTAGCCTCAACGGGCAAGAGATACTTATTAGACTCATCCAAAGTCCAGCACTTGAACTCAACAGATGATGTATAAGTCATAGTCTCTGCGTCGAAAGTCTCGGTCATCTCATAACCCTCTGTAAGCAATACATAGTCAGTACCGTTAGCAGTGTTATAAGCCTCAACCTCAGCCTCACCCAATGGCTTGAACTCGATCTTGTTTACATCCAAAGTGTTGAAGTTAGCAACAGCTGTCAAATCAACAACCTGTGGAAGGTGTACAACAGAGATGAAGTCCAAAGAGTGCTGCTGCTTGGGAAGCTCAACAGTAACCTTGGGGTCTGCGATAGCGGGACGAAGCAATACAGAGATAACATCCTGCTTGCTGTTGATACCTGTCTCGGGGCATGATAAACGCAATGGAAGAACATAGTCTGAAGCCTCCTCGCGACCCAAACCTGAAACCATAGCTGCGGGCTTTGTTACAACAGTGAAATCAACATCCAAAGAGTCCTTTGCAAGGAAAACCTCCTCGGGAATAGTGTAGTACTCAGAACCCAACATCTCAAAAGAGGTGCCGTTCTGTGCGTTATACTCGTCAAGAAGAGCCTGGTCAACGAGTACATTCATATTCATCTCCTTCGACAAACCGGCAGTACGCGCTACATTGATAACGGTCTCCTGCTCGTCGTAGATTGAAATTGTGTTGACAGTCTGAACACCGGTCTTGTTGAGCTCGGGATTAGGAATAATCACGATAGGATCATACTCCACATCACAAGCTACAACAGAAGCCATAACTGCTACACCTGCCAAAATATTAAATATTTTTTTCATACTTAATAAATACTTTTTAGGTTTTGTTTGAATTTATACGGTATCAAACCTATCTACTAATAGAAAGGAGCCTGTACCAACTCAGTGTTCAACATAACCTCTGAAGCCTTGATAGGCAAGAAGTAATGCTTCAAGTCGAAACGCTTAACAGCAGCCTCAACGGGAGTAAAGAATGCAGCATCTGTACAAGTTGAACCACCTGCATCGTTAGTAGCACTAGCACCGCGGCTCTTGTCCAAACCACGCTCATTGTGGTTGAATACACCGTTAGGACCGTGAGCAATGAACCAACGACGAGCATCGAAGAAACGATGGCACTCGTAGCAAAGCTCAATCTTACGCTCGTGACGAATCAACTCACGCAACTCCTCCTGAGTGTATGACTTAGAAATGTCGTGGCCGGGGATACCAGCACGCTCACGAATCTGGTTTACATAGTCAAGGATAACGTCCTTCTTAGCTGCACCGTAGTACTCGTTCAATGCCTCAGCATAGTTCAAGTAGATCTCACCCAAACGAATCAATGGGAATGGGCAGTTCATCATACGGTTAGCGTTAGAGTTCTGCTTTGAAGACCAGTAGCCCAATGGAATGTTCTTACGTACAGAGAAACCAGTTGTGTTCTTGTCACCAGTAGTGAACTTGTCACCTGACAAACCGCTGTACCAGAAGTCAACGATACCATAACCCTCAGCATCCTGTGCACTGTCAGACTCGTTAGGCTTCTGATAGCTTACACGCTGGTTGGGGAAGTGAATGTTTGCATAGAAACGAGGCTCACGACCTACGAACATGTGGAATGTACCAGCGATAGTACCATCGCCAGCCTCCTCAGAGAACTGACGGTTCTCAAACCAAGTGTCAGTCTCAGGAGCACGGCTACCATCTGCCATGTGGAACTCGTTGATGAAGTCCAAAGGCAAAGAGTAACGACCGTTCCAACCGAACCAACGTGCGGGAAGAGCACACATACCATACCACTGCATAGAGTTGATCTTACCCCAGATAGTCTCGGGATTCTCTGCACCCCATGTGGTAGTGATAGTACGGATGTTAGTTACAAGGCTCTCGAAATCATCTGGATCCTCAGCCTGCTTCAAAGAGTAGCGACCAGAGTTGATAACCTCCTCAGCAGCATCAGCGGCCTTCTTCCACAACTCCTTGTTGTAAGTCTGTGGCATAAGAACCTTACCATCGTTGTTCTTCCAGTTTGCATATACGGTGTTACCATTGTACAATGGGCTGGCAATATAGAGGTAGATGCGTGACTGAAGAGCACGAGCAATACCTACGTCGGGCAGACCAAGGTCGTTAGCTGTACGAGCCTCAGGCATACCGTTCTCGCAAGCCCAGTTGATCTCGTTGTCAATCCACTCGATACACTCGTTGAAAGTGTTACGAGCCTGAGGAGTAGCCAACTCAGAACCTGTACGGCTGCGATCTACGATGGGCACCGGACCATAGAGGCGAACCAAGCACCAGTGGTAGTAAGCACGCATGAAACGAGCCTCAGCGTGGTACTTGCGACGCTCCTGCTCACCCAACTCCTTGCAACGGTCAACGTTCTCAAGGAAGAGGTTGATGTGGCGGATTGCCTGATAGTAACGAACGAAGAAATAGTAGTTGTAGCCTTGAGAACCCTCGCCATAACCATAGTAGTTGTCGGGGCTCATCTTACCCTCTGATACGTTACGGATGAAGCCCTCCTGGATATAAGCAGCCTCATCAGTGCACCAGAAATAAGGGATCTGTCCAGAAGAGTGCATCTCCTGTACCATAAAGTCGTCGCTGTACATACGAGCGTACCACTTACGGGTATCGACATCAGATGTAAAGATCTTGTCAATTGAGTTCAACTCCTCGGGGTCCTGATCCAAATAATTGGCACAGCCGGGAAGAACCATCAGCGACGCAAGCAATAAATATATAATCTTATTTTTCATATCTGATACTTATTATTAGAATGTTAAGTTAACACCTACGAATACCTGACGCTGCATAGGATATGTATCTACACCTGTCTCAGGATCCCAGAACTCTGAGATAAATGGACTTACAGTAAAGAGGTTCACGCCCTGAACGTAGAAACGCATAGAGCCGCAGTGAATCTTGTTAGCCCACTTCTGAGGAAGAGTATAACCGATCTCAATGTTCTTCAAACGGAGGTAACCGCTGTCGCGCAACCACCAAGTTGAAGTCTGATAGTTGTTTGCGTTAGCACCCTCATGCAAACGAGGAGAGAACGCGTGTGAATCCTGGTTCTCGGGAGTCCAACGATCCAAGAAGATGGTCATTACGTTACCCATCCACTTAGGACCACGGTCAGCCTGGAAAGGCTGGAAGTACCAACCACCTGACAAATATGTAGAGCGGTTAGAAGCACCCTGGAACAAGAATGAGAAGTCGAGGTTCTTCCACTTAGCTGAAGCACCGAAACCGTAAACGATCTCAGGCATTGATGGGTGACCAATCCAAGTCTTATCAGCCTCGGTGATCTTACCGTCATCGTTCAAGTCCTCATAGCGGATATCACCGGCACGCAACTGCTCCTTGTCCATTGAGAACTGAGTGTAGTAGTCGGGAAGTGCATCCAACTCCTCCTGTGAGAAGAGGTGCATTGCCTTGTAACCTGAACGCAAGCCGTAGCGAACGCCCTTGCGATCCTGCCAAGGATATGCATAGTACATACCATCCTCAACGATCTCGTTACGAGTGAAAGTGAAGTTACCACGAACAGAGATAAACCAATCCTTGTTGATCTGCTTACCATACTCACCAGAGATCTCAAAACCGCGGTTCTCCATCACACCCATGTTGGCGTACATTGTCTGACCCATAGGAATACCAGTGATCTCTGATACCTGAGGAGTCAAGAAGATGTTCTCACGCTTCTCGTAGAAGATATCTGCATTCAACTTCAAAGCATCCCAGAAGCCCAACTCAAGACCGAGGTTATACTTTGTAGCAACCTCCCAAGTGATATCGGGGTTAGCCATACGACCCTCACCGATACCGCTCATATGATAGTCGTACTTCTCACCGAGGCTGCTGAAACCAGAAGCGTTCTGGTTAACAGTTGAAAGATATACGAAACGCTGTGCACCCACGTTATCGTTACCTACCTGACCTACTGATGCACGGATCTTAGCCCAAGTAAGTACGCGGCTGTCACGCAAGAAGGCCTCCTCTGAAGCAACCCAACCCAACGCGATAGCGGGGAAGATACCCATTCGGTTACCCTTTGCAAAGTTCTCAGAACCGTTGAAACCGATGTTAGCCTCAATCAAGTAACGGTTGTCGTAGCCGTAAGTTACACGACCTGCCAAACCGATAGAACGGTTAGGAAGTGCGTTTACATAGGTCAAACCGCTGTTCATTACGCGGTGATCCTTTGCGAAGCCCATTACCAAAGCACCTACATCGTGCTTACCGAACTTACGCGCGTAATTAATAGTGAGCTCAGCGTACTGGTCACGTGAGCCAGAGCTTGTCTGCCTGTAACCGAGGTAATCCTGAGCCGCATCAGCCTGCCACTCTGTGAGCAACAACTCGCCAGACTCGTCACGACCGGTTGCCTGGAAGTAGTTGATACCACGAGAACGCTCCTCCTGAGTTGTGTTGTGGTAGTCATAAGCGTAGATCAACTTTGCAGAGAGACCCTCAGTGATGAACTTCAAATCCTGGTTGATTGTGATGTTCGCACGCAAAGAGTTACCCATTGTTCTGGTGAAACCACGCTGTGTAAGGTCGTTGTAAGGGTTGTTCAAACCATCAACACCTGCCAACTTACCGTCGCGGTAACGAACGGGCATTGCGTTAGGAGCTGCGTTGATGATATCACGGTAGATGTTGTTAGAACCGTTAGCAACCTCGCCACCATCACCGAACGGAGTGGTGTTCTCGATTACGTTACCCTGCAAACCTACGCTAACAACAGTTGTTGTTGTGATATCCATATCAACGTTGGTACGGAAGTTGTAACGCTTGTAGTTGATGTTCTTACCAAAGCGACCTACCTCTGAAGGAACCCAGTCATACTGGCCGGGGTTAACCTTATACTGACCATCCTGGTTGTAGAAAGAGAGAGCTGTAAAGTAACGAGCAAACTTACCACCACCAGAGATGTTTGCACTTACCTTCTCAGACAAAGATACATCCTTCATCAAGAGCTTCTGCCAATCTACGTCGGGGTAGAGCTCAGGGTCAGCCTGAGTACGCATAGCCTCAATCTCAGCCTCAGAGAATTTGTTAGCAACAGAAGCACCGGGAGTAGCATCGATTGCCTCGTTATACAACATAGAACGTGTCGCTGCATCTACGAAATCAAGACGCTTGCTGGCGAAAGAGAAGCCCTGCTCATAACGGAGGTCAATCTTTGCGGGACCGTCGAAACCACGACGAGTGTTAATCAAGATAACACCGTTCGCACCACGCACACCATACACAGCAGTTGCAGACGCATCCTTCAAGACGCTGAATGACTCGATCTCGAGGGGGTCAACGTTCTCCAAGGGACGCTCGATACCATCGACCAATACCAATGGGTTGGGGTCTCCGGTAAATGTCGCGATACCACGAATCCAGAACTGTGCATCATCCTTACCGGGCTCACCTGAAGACTGCAAAGCCACAAGACCGGCAACGTTACCTGCCAAAGACTGGCTGAGTGAACGTACGGGAACTCGCAATGACTGAGGACTTACAGTCGAGATCGCACCTACGACTGACTCCTTCTTCTGTGTACCGTAACCTACGGCAACAACTTCAACCTGCTCGATGTCAGTGGCCTCGCTCTTCAAAACGATGTTTGTGGCCTTACCGGGCATTGCAGCAATCTGCTGCGTCTCGTAGCCGATAAACTCAACAACGAGCGTAACATTCTGGTCAGCCTTAACGGTGAAGCGACCATCAACGTTGGTAACAACAGCCTGTGTGGTACCCTTTACCATCACGACTGCACCAACAACTGGTTGTCCTGCTTCATCGAGCACCAAGCCAGACACTGTGGACGTTTGCGCCCATAGCAGCGAAGCCGAACATACGGCCGCTACCAGCAAAAGTGCTTTCTTAAGAAAGCGATTAATAGTTTGGTTCATACCCATAATTTTTTAAGTTTTAAATTAATTGGGAGTTAAATGAAAAATAAAAATGAATAAAATTTGGTGGTTTTTTATTTTTTTTCATCGTAAAAGTCGTGCTTTATTTATAAATAGTCATTCGCACGGAATACACGCAGTGCGAAAATGTCTGAATTTTGCTTAATTTGTACGATTTTATCCTAAAAGCCCCCTTTTCTGTATCATTTTATGCATAGCTGCTATCATAATGGCAATAAACTTTACTCTTGGTGTATTATTCTGCTTTTTGCAGCGATTGCTCCGCTTGTGGTTTTGGAATGAATGGTGTTTGCGAGTTTTTTGCCTTGCTTTATGGGCTGTTGTTGGCAGTTATTAAAAATTTTTCGTAAATATGGTTTGGTGGTTGTAATTTGAAACCTTTTGGCAAGAAATTCTAACTAAATATAGGCTGTTGTTCGGCAGGAAGATTTTCGTGTAATCTGTGGCGGCTTGACGGGGTGGTAGCAGTGCAATGGCGGGGTAGGGAGGTGATGATAAAAGGGCGTGTTATTAAAATTTTGAAAATTGGTCATTGTTTTAGGCCTTTTGAGTTGATGTTTTCAGGGCTGCGGAGGGTGGTATGCTGAGTGTGGGGTATTGTATATTGTTGCCGTTTTGCTATGCGGATACATTATATAACGTAATTATATCGTTTAGGTTTGTTGCTAAAACAAATGCTCAGAATGACGCTACAAGCCTAAAATAGATAATTTTGCTACATTATATATGTAGAGTGCGGAAGATGATTTTCCGGTCGGGATATTGGCTTTTGTGTGATTAGAGGTTTTGCCTTTCACTTTTCGTGTAAAAAAAGAAACCCGTACCATTGCTGATACGGGTTTGTGTCGTGCGACTGTGTTGTCGCAACTATGCGGGTCGTGCAACCTGTTAGTTCAGGAGATCCACCATTGCGGTTGCACCCTCCTTGATACGATAGGTCTTTGCAGCCTTGCCCTGTGGTGTAACAACGATAGTGAGCTTACCTGCACCTGTGCGTGTTACCTTAATATCAATAGTGTTACCGAAAGCACGCATCTGTTTCAGGCTCATCTCCGGCCATGCTGTGGGCATGTGAGGAGTGATAGTGAACGAACGCATACCGTCAGGGCAGATGCCGAACAGACCCTCGGTGATGATGCGGCAGTAGAGGCCACTCTCGGCAGAGAGGTGACGCTGTGAACCCTCTGGCCACGCCTCGATAGGATAGGGAACGTGGTCGCCCAAGAGACGACGGCGTGAATACTGTGCCAGGAAGTCAGTTGCCTTATCAGCATAGCCTGCGTTGTAGATACCACGCAAAGCGTAGAGTGTAGAACGATCCCAGAATGTCGTGCTGCCCGCAGCGGTGAGCAAACCATCCTCGGTCATAAGCTCTGGGCTCATCAGGGCGGCTACGGTGCCCTCCTTGCGGTCCATAATGCCTACAACCAAAGGCATGCATATCCACGAACGCAATACGTCGTTACCCTCGTAGTAGCGATATGTGTGATATTGACCCATATCGGCACCGAAGTGCTTCTCAATGGCTACACGCAAAGCACGATGACGAGCCAGGTATGTGTCAAGTTCTGCATCCGATACGCCAATCTCCTCGCCCAGCTTCTCTGCCAATACCAAAGCGTCGTAGTAGAGTGTTGATGTGCAGAGGTTGGCATCGCCATCGGGGAAGCGACCCTCCAGCTCGTCGGTGTCAGATGCAACAACGCCGTCAGCGTTGAGCTTGCTGTGGCAGTAGTTCAGGCACCACTTGATCAGAGGCCACAACTCCTTTGTGGTCTTCATATCGCCATAAGCCATAGCAAAGCGTGTTGCACCGTGTGCAATCATAGCGGCGTCACCGCGGTCGCCGGCACCATTCCAGATGTCGTCACCCTCGGCGATGATAGAGCTTGGGATAGGCTTGCCCTCGCTGTTCATAAAGCGTGCGAAGTGCTTGAATGAGTTGATAGCCGACTTGTTACCCACGTCGTAGCCCAGGAATGGGAAGAATGGGTTTACATACTCTGCCTGGTCGTTAGCCCAGATAGCGGCGTAGTAAGACTCGCCACCCGGTGCGTGCATATAGCCGCCACGAGTGTTGATGATTGACTCCGCAGCACGAATCTTTGCGAAGCGGAACTCGCGGTCGATAACATCGTCGGGAGTATCCAGAATGAGGCACTTGTCGATAGTGCCGTGTACGAAGTCCATGCGGGCCTCCAGCTCGGCTGCTACATCAACTGTTACGGGGCGGTCGCCCTCGTAGTATGCCTGACATACCACGTCGAAAGTGATTTCGCCGTTAGGCTCTACGTTGTAGAAGCCAGAGTTTACGATAGATGTGTGGATGTAGTAAGCACCATCAACACCCTTCTTGGGGTCGGTCTGTGCCGTCTGCTCCAGCGAAGGGATAGATATTGCGAGTGGCTTCTCGGTGATGTTACGCAACACGTAACGTTCGCACATCATAGGCATACGGCGTGATGGGAAGATGGTACGCGTCATCTTCAATACGGGTGTCGGAGCCGCCTTGCGAGCCGAACCTACATTCTTCTTGCCGATGTGCCAGAGGCTCTCAACGATAAGAGCACCGTCGAGCTTAACCTTCTCAACCTTCTCGGCCTGCAAAACCAAGCCGTTTACGCCCAGCAACGAGGGGATGTCGGTTGCTACGCGATACATAAGGCTGGCGTGTGTGTTGTTGGGGATAGTACGCATCAGGGGGAAGACCAGCGAACGTTCGCCGTGGAAAGCACCCTTCTCATTCACGCCCCAACGCATTACGAATGACATCATCTCGCCGGTCATCTCGATATGATCATCGTGGGGGATGTTGTCGCCTACCTCCCATACGATAGCGTTGCTGTCGCTGTCCAACTGCCAACGCTGTCCATAAACTGTTACGGCCACCAGTGTAGCGACTATAACAAGCAAAGATTTTTTCAACATTTTTCTACTTTTTTTATAATTAATAATTACTCTTTTCACTTACCCATTCTCCCTTTTCGGGGGAGGCGTGGATTATTGTGCGGCCTCCTCGGTTGCAACCTCCTCTGTGGCGGGCTCCTCCTCCACGATGACCTGATGCTCACTCTCTGCCGAGTATGCATCCTTGCGAGAGGCCTCAAAAATCTTCACATCGTCAAACCACGCTGTACCGGTTGTTGCGTTGCCATCCCAGGGAGCACCCAGACCGCAGCAGATCATTGCCTCGCCATTCTCGTCGGCGATGAATGTTACTGCAACCTCCTGCCACTCCTGTGTGTCATACAAGCCGTTGGCAGCATTCCAGATCTGGTTGTTCAAATCTTTTGATACGAACAACACAGCACCGCTACCATTGGCTACATTCTTGCACTTTGCTATGGCTGTTGCACGATAGAGCTTGCCGGCTTCCAGGCCTGTGACGGTGTACTTTGCCGAGAGGTATGTGGGACGCTTGCTGGTTAGCTTCACGCAACCAGTAGCCTCAACGCCTGCATCGGCTGTGTAGATGATGTTGCCGGGAGCCTTGTTCTTCTTGGTGCTCCAGTTGTTCTGGAACTGTGCCAGGTCGTTGAAATCCTCCTCAAAAACAGGTTTTTGAAATAACGAACAGGCCGCCAGTGACAAAACTGATACGGCAATTAAAAGTTTTTTCATAGTCAATAGTGTTTATTATGTTAAAATTCTTTTGTTGTCAAAAGCTCCATTACCAAATGGTAATGACACGTGTGGAGCAAGCACAAAACTCCAAAAAACAAAGATAGTATTTTTTTATGATTTACTCTCTGCCGAAAAGATAAATTTTACCCAAAAATCAAAATCTCTCCTGTACGCACCCTCTGTTGGCGTGATGCCCTCTATCTTAATACGTTTTTCATTGTCGGTTTATTGCCCCGAATATTTTTGCCAAGTGAAATAAAAACCACCTTCGGCCGCTGTTTTTTCGCAGAAAATTCTTATCTTCGCAATTAGAACCTCTCTCGTAGTCCGCTTTTTGCGGCTGTGGGGCTTGTCAGTATGGTGTGACGCAACCTTTTCGGCGGAGTTCCGTGGTGCCATAACGGGCAAGATATGAGAGGTGGCGTGACACAACAAAACGAAATACTCTTGCAATATGACTATTAAGGAGATAATATTTTTCTTTACCGACACGATTTTCCGTAAGAAGCCCGACGAGTATAAGAATCCCGTTGTGCGATGGGCGGCACGCCAGTACAAACTGCTCTTCTATACTGTGCAGGGCCTTTCGCAGCACGGCACAATGGTACAGAGTGCGGCGATGACCTTCTACACGCTTATCTCTATCGTGCCTATCGTTGCTCTGGTCTTTGCCATCGTGAAGGGCTTTGGCCTGCTGGATGGTTTGGTGGAGAATCTCTACGGCATCTTCCCGCAGATGCCCGAGGTGGTCGATTATGTTGTGGAGTTTGCTCAAAAGACGCTGGCCCGCACGCAGAGTGGCTGGGTGGCGGCCATATCGCTTGTGACACTCTTCTGGTCGGTGATACGCGTCTTTGGCTCGGTTGAGGATGCCTTCAACAATATCTGGGAGGTGAAATCCACGCGTAGCTTTGTCCGCAAATATACCGACTATATAGCCGTTGTCATCATAGCACCGCTGTTGTGGATTGTAGCCTCGTCGGCAGGCACCTATGTAAGCGAGATTTTCGGCATCGATGTATTGGTAGGGTGGGTGCAGGTGGCCTCAAAGGCCTTTTCGCTGATTATTACCTGGCTGATGTTCACCTTCATCTATGTCCTGTTGCCCAATACGAAGGTGCGTTTCGGCTCGGCTCTTATCTCGGCTATCATTGCCGGTACGATATTCCTCCTTTTCCAGTGGGGATATGTCTTCTTGCAGAAGTGGATGACCTCATACAACGCCATCTATGGTAGCTTTGCGGCTCTGCCCCTGTTCCTTATATGGTTGCAGACATCGTGGCAGATACTGCTTCTGGGCGGCGAGCTCTCGTTTGCCTTCCAGAATATCCAACGCTTTGACGAGGAGCGCGAGTCGCTGCTGGCGAGCTACGACTGTCGCCGTAAACTTATGGTTGCCGTTATGGTCATCGTCGGCAAGGCCTTCCGTGACGGCAGGGGTGCTGTTCCCGCCGTTGAGATTAAGGAGAGGCTGGCTCTGCCGACCCGTATTTTAAGCAATATCCTCTTCACGCTTGTCTCGGCGGGTATGCTCAACGAGATTCATCGCGAGGAGAGCGAATACGATGTGAGCTATGCTCCGGCACGCGATATCTCCACGCTGCGTCTGTATGATGTGTTGGAGGCGGTTGATAATCAGGGCTTCGGCCGCGATAATATAGAGTTGAAGGGCGACGACCTTGACCAAAGTTCTGCCGTTGTGGAACGACTGAAAGATGTTACGCGTTCCAGCTCGGATAATATTCTCCTTTTAGAGTTGATGAATGATGACAAATAAGAGAGAAAACATAAGCAGAGTTGTTGTCGTGGGCAGCGGAAACGTTGCCGAAGCTGTGGCGTTGGCCGTGGCCGACTGCTGGGGTGTTGAGTTGTGTCAGGTTGTGGCCCGCAATGAGGAACGTGCCGCCGAGATTGCTGCAATGGCGGGTTGTGAGTGGTGTTCCGACTTTGACGAGGCTGCCGATGCCGACCTCTACATCATAGCCGTCAGCGACCGTGCCGTTGAGGATGTCGCCGAGAAACTGCGACGCCGCGAGGGCTCCGTTGTCGTGCATACGGCAGGCAGCGTATCGGTTGAGGCTCTGGGCGATGAGGCGTGTGGTGTGTTGTATCCGTTCCAGACCTTCACTGCCGGTCGCAGGGTCGATTTTACCGAGGTACCACTCTTTGTTGAGGG
>RHMF01000827.1_pt1 | contig 13784 bp, 10 predicted proteins | sample 5365151 | NCBI WGS metagenome assembly RHMF01 (sample SAMN10266501, study PRJNA497801) | feces metagenome | isolation source: feces | host: Bos taurus | place: China: Prairie of Fairy Mountain | collected 2017-08-14 | reverse complement strand
ATCTCGATACATAGGCTCTTGAATTTACCAATCTACCTCCAAGTTGTATTTGTTCATTTCCAGCAGATATAGTTTCCCAAACGCTTTTCTGAGGATCGATATCTTGGTGTTGTTGGTCGATATATCCAAGTTTTACAGTAGGTCCTACCTCAAATGTACCACTATCCGGCTTTTCTAAGCCCATTATCATTCTAAACAAAGTAGTCTTACCTGCTCCATTGGCGCCAATAACACCTACTATACCAGCTGGTGGTAAAGAGAAACTTAAATTTTCAAACAACAATTTATCTCCGTAAGCCTTTGATATTTCCTTTACATCTATTACTTTATCACCTAATCTAGGACCATTAGGAATAAAGATTTCTAACTTTTCTTCTTTCTCTCGAGCATCTTCATTCATCATTTTCTCATATGAAGACAAACGAGCCTTACCTTTGGCTTGTCTTGCCTTAGGTGTCATCTTAACCCACTCCAACTCTCTTTGAAGAGTTTTCTTACGTTTGCTTTCTTGCTTTTCTTCCATAGCAAGACGTTGTGTCTTTTGGTCAAGCCATGAAGAGTAGTTACCTTCCCAAGGAATACCTTCTCCTCTATCCAATTCCAAAATCCAACCTGCAACATGGTCAAGGAAATATCTATCGTGAGTAACTGCTATGACAGTACCTTTATATTGTTGTAGGTGTTGCTCTAACCAATCGATACTTTCTGCATCTAAGTGGTTAGTTGGCTCATCTAATAGCAATATATCAGGTTCTTGAAGTAATATTCTACACAAAGCAACACGACGACGTTCACCTCCTGAAAGGTTTTTAACCAAAGCATCATCTGGAGGACAATTCAAAGCGTCCATTGCTCTTTCTAGCTTATTGTCTAAGTTCCAAGCATCATGTTGTTCCATTAGTTCTGTCAATTCCCCTTGACGTTCTATTAGCTTGGCCATTTGATCGTCGTCCATAGGTTCGCAAAATTGCATATTGACCTTTTCATATTCTGCAATCAAATCTGCAACTTCCTTAACCCCTTCCATGACTACCTCTTTCACAGTCTTTGTTTCATCTAACTGAGGTTCTTGTTCGAGGTATCCAACACTATATCCAGGAGAAAAATGAACTTCTCCTTGATGTGATTTATCTATACCTGCTATTATTTTAAGCAAAGATGATTTTCCTGAACCATTCAAACCGATGATTCCAATCTTTGCACCATAATAGAAAGACAAATAAATATCCTTTAGAATTTGTCTTGATGGTGGAATAAGTTTTCCAACACCCACCATAGAAAATATAATCTTCTTATCTTCGATTGCCATTGTTAGTTTTAGTTTTTAAGTTTAGAAATGTATATCTTTCAAATTTAATTGTAAATATGATAATCCGTTATATGTATTTTCGTCTATCTGATAACATATATCGAAGCTTTCACCATGATCTATGCGTTCAAAATACTCACCCATACCAAAGCCTATACATTTAGAAGGGAAAGATGGCACTTCTCTCGATACTACAGATAGTTTCAAGTGATTAGAACCAACAATCCTTACATCTTCTGTGCCTATCATACGCTTAGAACAGAAAACTGGAACATTGTTTTCTGGACCAAAAGGTGCAAATTGTTTCAATATACGGAACAAACGCTGAGTTATTGCCCTAAGATTTATCTCCAAATCTATATCTACCTCTGGTAAAGTTTGAGTAGTTGTTATACTTGCCTCAACTTTCTTTTCAAATAACTCGGTAAACTCTTGTAGGTTTTCAGGTTTCAAGCTCAAACCAGCTGCAAATTTATGTCCACCAAAGTGAGTTAGCAAGTGAGAACAACTTTCTATAATAGTATATATATCAAAATCTTTTACGCTTCGAGCAGAGCCTGTTATCAATCCATCATTTTGAGTGAACACAATAGTTGGTTTGTAATAACGTTCCACCAATCTTGAAGCTACAATTCCAATAACCCCTTTGTGCCAATCGGTATTAAAAACTACTGTTGTCTTTTTATTCTTTTGGCTTTCGTCGTTTTTAAGAAGTTCAAAAGCCTGTTTGGTCATTTCTTTATCCTTTAGCTTTCTGAGTTTATTGTGTTCTTCTATCTTTACTGCCACTTCCACTGCCTCAGACATCTTTTTAGCCTTCAATAAATCAACAGACAATCTTCCGCTCTCCATTCTGCCTGCTGCGTTTATTCTTGGACCGATAAGGAACACCAAATCCGAAAGTGTCAATTCTCTGTTAAAGTAAAGTTTGTCTGAGATTCTCTCTTCATGTTTCACATTTGCGTATGCAAGTATAGCCTCCAAACCAGCCCTCGGCTTACGATTTATTTTCTTCAAACCATAAAATGCAAGCACTCTATTCTCACCTGTCAAAGGCACTACATCGGCTGCAATACTTATAGCGACCAAATCCAAATATTCCAACAAAGAATCAAAAGTAAGATTTCTATAAATCTGCAACGCGTGTATCAACTTAAATCCAATTCCACAACCACTTAGTTCCTTGTATGGATAAGTTGAATCTATACGTTTTGGATCAAGCACCGCACAAGCCGATGGTATGTTTTCCGATGGTAAATGGTGGTCACACACTATAAAGTCTATGCCTTTCTGTTTCGCATATTCAATTTCTGCATGTGCTTTAATACCACAGTCAAGACATATTATAAGTTTGAAATCATTATCCTCCGCCCAATCTATTCCCTTATAAGACACGCCATATCCTTCAGAATATCTATCTGGAATGTAGTAATCCAACTCGGTATGAAACTTTTCTAAGTAGGAATACACCAAAGCAACAGCCGAAGTTCCGTCCACATCATAATCCCCATACACTAATATCTTCTCTCCTGCTTTGACTGCAAGCATTATTCTCTCAACTGCCTTATCCATATCGTTCATAAGGAACGGATCATGCAAGTGATCATACTTCGGACGAAAGAACTTTTCGGCATCTTCGTAAGTTTTAATTCCCCTTTGCACCAACAAAGAAGCGACAATTTCGTATGTACGCAAATCGTCCTCTGTATAGTTTTCAACCATACAAAGTCTCCTTGCAAGAGAGTCAATCAACTCTTTATCACCACTTTGTTTTAATGCCCAACGTCTTTCCATAACTTTAATTCAATCGGTAAAATTACAACTTTTTTTCAAAACCACAAAACATAGTACGAGAAATTATACAAAGCAAAGAAAAAAACAATAATTTATTTACCCTTTTCTATTCTATATTTTCCCACTTCAGCACAAGCAAATCAACACTTATTATTTTCGATTTTCCATACCATTTGACACATTCAAATTCAAAAACAAAAATTCTTCAAAACTGCAACATAATACACAAATATAATCATACAGATTTTCAACTAATTACAACGAATCAAAATTTCGCAAAAATAAAACCAAGTTTCAATTTATTAAAACCAAGTTTCAGGATTTTAATTCTTCGTTTCAGCAAACCAAAACAAAGTTTCACCAGAACTATTCTTCACATTTCAAAATTAGCGCTCCTTTTTGTTTTGCCGTTTCTTTTTTTTTGATTAACTTTGCAAACCTAAAACATCAGTATTCTTAAATAAAACAAAAAACAAATGAAGTTAGTAAAATTTGCATCTATCACAAAGAAGATGACTTTGGCAGCTGTTGGAGCATTCTTGCTTGTATTCCTGCCAATGCACATGGGATTAAACCTCTGCATTATAAGAGATGATGGAGGAGAATGGTACAGAAATGTATGCCATTTTATGGGTACAAACTGGATTGTTAAAATCATGGAAATAGTATTAATGGCTTCTGTGTTATTACACGTAGTTGTTGCCTTGATACTTACTTTGGAAAACCGCTCTGCAAGAGGTGCTGTACGCTATCAAGTACCTTCTAAGACAAAAACACATTTCGGTTCAAAGTGGATGATTTACACAGGAATGGTTGTTTTTGTGTTCTTGGTGATTCACTTTATCAATTTCTACTTTGTTAAATTCGGCATTGTTGTTGCTGACGACAGCGATACATATACAGTAGAAATTGAAGCTGTTCAAAAACATTGGGAAGCTAAAGCCTTAAAATTACAAGAAGATATGACTAATGGCAAAATTTCTCAAGAACAAGCTCAAGAACAAATGATGAATATGCAAATGGAATTCATGCCTTTTGCTCAACTTGTGAACAGCAGACAACCAGCTGAAAAAATTTCTAAGGACGGAGAAGAATTAGTAAACCTTACAAAAGAAGAGCTTATTGCTTACACAGGAGAAGATTTCACTGAATATGAACCAGACTTCTACACAATGTGTAACAAACTATTCGCAAACAAAACATACTCATTGATATATATGTTAGCATTGGTTGTTTTAGGCATCCACCTATTCCATGCTATCAATTCAATATTCCAAACATTCGGATTGAATCATAGAAAATACAACAAGGCAATAGAATACCTTGCAGCGTTCTATGCAATAGTTATCCCTGTTGGATTTGCTATCGTTCCGTTGTTTGTAATGTTTTGTAAATAATAATTAACAAAGTGTGTAAATAAAATCGTAATATAAAATGGTAACACTTAATTCCAAAATTCCGCAAGGACCACTTAGCGAGAAATGGACAAAATACAAAGCCGACCAAAAACTAGTAAACCCTGCTAACAAAAGGAAACTAGACGTTATTGTGGTTGGTACAGGACTTGCAGGAGCATCTGCAGCCGCTTCTTTGGGAGCATTAGGATTCAATGTAAAGATATTCTGTATTTCTGACTCACCTCGTAGAGCTCACTCAATCGCTGCACAAGGTGGTATCAACGCTGCAAAGAACTATCCAAACGATGGTGATAGCGTTGGAAGACTTTTCTATGACACAATCAAAGGTGGAGACTACCGTGCAAGAGAAGCAAACGTTTATCGTTTAGCAGAAGTCAGCAATAACATAATCGACCAATGCGTTGCACAAGGCGTACCATTCGCAAGAGACTATGCAGGAATGTTAGATAACCGTTCTTTCGGTGGTGCTCAAGTAAGTCGTACATTCTATGCAAAAGGACAAACAGGACAACAACTTCTTTTGGGAGCATACTCAGCTTTGTCAAAAGAAATCAAAGCAGGTACAGTAAAAATGTACGAAAGAAAAGAAATGATGGACGTTGTCTTGGTTGATGGTAAAGCAAGAGGTATCATAACACGTGATTTACAAACAGGAAAATTAGAGCGTTGGTTCGGACACGCAGTTGTAGTTGCAACAGGAGGATACGGAAATGTTTACTTCCTTTCTACAAATGCAATGAACTCAAACGGCTCTGCAGCATGGCAATGTTACAAAAGAGGAGCTTGCTTTGCAAACCCTTGCTACGTTCAAATCCACCCTACATGTATCCCAGTTCACGGAGACTATCAATCAAAGCTTACTTTGATGAGTGAAAGTTTACGTAACGATGGAAGAATTTGGGTGCCTAAAAACATAGAAGACTCTGTAGCTATCAGAGAAGGAAGACTTAAACCAACAGACATAGCAGAAGAAAACAGAGACTACTACTTGGAAAGACGTTATCCAGCTTTTGGTAACTTAGTACCAAGAGACATCGCATCAAGAGCAGCAAAAGAAAGATGTGACGCAGGATACGGAGTTGGAACAGGACAAGCCGTTTACCTAGATTTCTCTTCTGCAATAAAGAGATTAGGAAAAGACAAAGTAGAGGCAAGATACGGAAACCTATTCCAAATGTATGAAAAGATCACTGCACAAAATCCATACGAAACACCAATGATGATTTACCCAGCAGTACACTACACAATGGGAGGTCTTTGGGTTGACTACGAATTACAAACAACCGTAGAAGGATTATTTGCAGCAGGAGAAGCAAACTTCTCAGATCACGGAGCAAACCGTTTAGGAGCCTCTGCGTTGATGCAAGGTTTAGCAGACGGATATTTCGTTCTTCCTTACACAATCCAAAACTACCTATCAAAAGAAATCTATTCACAACCAATACCAACAACAGTACCAGAATTTGACGCAGCAGAAAAAGCAGTGGAAGAAAAGATTGCAAAACTAATGTCAATAAAAGGTACCAAGAGTGTTGATTCATTCCAAAAAGAACTTGGCCACATAATGTGGAACAAAGTCGGAATGGGAAGAACAGCTCAAGGATTGCAAGAAGCAATACCATTGTTGAAAGCATTGAAAGAAGAATTCTGGGCAAACGTACGCATTACAGGCGACACCGAATCAATGAACCCTGAATTGGAAAAAGCACTTCGCTTCTCAGACCACGTTGAATTGGCACAACTAATGGCAAAAGACGCATTACACAGAGAAGAAAGCTGCGGAGGCCACTTCAGAGAAGAACACCAAACAGAAGAAGGTGAAGCAAAACGTAATGACGAACAATTCATGTATGTAGCAGCTTGGGAATACCAAGGAGAAGGTCAAGAACCACAAATGCACAAAGAAGAATTGAATTACGAGTTTATTAAAGTTCAACAAAGAAATTACAAGTAAAAATGAATTTAACCTTGAAGATTTGGCGTCAAGAAAATGCAAGAGCAAAAGGACGCTTTGAAACATATAAAGTAGAAAATATTTCGCCCGACTGTTCTTTCTTGGAAATGTTGGACATCTTAAACGAACAATTGGTAGACAAACTATCACACCCAGTTTGTTTCGATAACGACTGCCGTGAAGGTATTTGCGGAATGTGCGGTCTTTACATCAACGGACGTCCACACGGACCTGACGATGGCGTTACAACATGCCAATTGCACATGAGAAGATTCAAAGACGGCGATACAATAGTTATCGAACCATGGAGAGCAAAGCCTTTCCCAATCATAAGAGACCTTGTAGTAGATCGTACAGCCTTCGATAAGATAATCCAAGAAGGCGGATACGTTTCAGTAACTACAGGAGGAGTTCCAGATGGTAACGCAATACCTATTCCAAAGAAGAACGCAGACGAGGCAATGGACGCAGCTGCATGTATCGGTTGTGGAGCTTGTGTAGCCGCTTGTAAGAACGCATCAGCAATGTTGTTCGTATCAGCAAAGGTTTCACAATTAGCATTACTTCCACAAGGAAAACCAGAAGCAGCACGCAGAGTTCAAGCAATGGTTGCTAAGATGGACGACTTAGGATTTGGAAACTGTACAAACACCTACGCATGTGAAGCAGAATGTCCTAAATCAATCAAGAGAAGCAACATCGCTCGCATGAACAGAGAATTCCTTTGTGCAAAAACATGTTCTGAGGAATAGAAATCGAACAATAAAAAACACAATAACTAAAAAGGAGTTGCCCAAAAGCAACTCCTTTTTTTTCTTTTTCCCCTTCCACCCTATCCTCTATCCGAATCAAAATCTTGAAATCAAAGTTCCACATCTCAAATTCTTTCTTTATTTTTCGTTATATTTGTAACTTTTAGTACTCTTTAGGGATTATATAGTAAAAAACGCAAAATAAAGTGAGCGAAAAGCAATTTCAACAACTAATCAAACTACATTCAGATGACTTGTTACGTTATCTTACTAAATGTTTAGGGGATAATGACACAGCCAAGGATATTTTGCAGGATACCTTTCTTGCGTTTTGGAATCACAAACAAGACATCGAAATCCACAAATCAAAAAGCTGGCTATTCACAACTGCACACAACAATATGCTTAAAGCTATTCGCCACAAGAAAGTAAGAGATAATGCCACCATTCAAATAGACACGACAAGCAAACAAAACTTAGAGAACGAACAACTTGTTGATTTCTTACTCAAACAACTAAATGACAAAATGCGTCAATGTTTAATACTGAAAGATTGGGAAGGCTTCAATATAAAAGAAATAGCTGAGATAATGCAAATGAGTGAGGAGAACGTGAAAGTTTGCATTTTCAGAGCAAGAGTAAAATTAAAAGAATTGAAATCCAAGTTAGAGATATGAATATAAGGGAAGAAAACATAGAAATCATACTTTTCGATTATGCAGAGGGCAATCTCGATGCTCAAGAGCAAGAGAAGGTAGAGCAGTTCCTTGCCTCACATCCTCAATATAAGGAAATGCTCGCTATGTATCAAGAAAACGAGACCATAGCAAAGCCTACGGATATTGTCTTTGAGGGAAAAGATGAAATGTTTGAGCAAATCACAGGCAACAAAGCTAAGAAAACATTCCTCATTCCTGCATTTGTCAAATGGGCTTCGGCAATTGCTGCTGTTGTTTTGCTGTTTTTCTGCATCAGAGACTTGATTCCAAGCGAGGAAAAACAATTAGGAAACACCATTGCTCAAAATAGCAAAATCGAAACAAAGAAAGAGTTTACTGAAACCAAGATTCAAGAAACTGAAATCAAGAAAGAAAAAATTAAAACGAAGACTTATTTTTCTGAAACAAAGAATGGGAAAACTGAAACAAATGAAGAGTTTTGCCCAACTGAGAAGACAGAAGAACAAGTTTTGATTGCCGAGGATAATTCTCAAAATGTGATAATCGAGAGCAAAGAAGAACACTTGCAACTTGCTGAAGAAATCATAACAAATGACAACTCAACAACTCAAGAGCGTATTTTATATATGAGATACGAAGAAAGCATAGTGATAAAGGAAGAAAGAAAACCTACTCTTGCACTCAGAGTTGCACGAAGATTAAAATTAGATGAAAAGATTGAGGAGTTTTATAATTCAGAACTTGTTTCCAACACAAGAGAGTTTATAAACATTGCAAAAAGTCTTGGAAACAAAAAAGTGAAAACCACAACGACAGAAATAAGACAAGAAGGAAAAATAAATGTTTAATTAATTAAAAACAACAATATTATGGTAAAGAAAATTACAACCTTAGCAGCATTATTTGGACTCTTTACAGCGTTCAACGCAATCAAGGCACAAGAGATGATGAACAAACAAACTATTCATCAAGGCGAAACTTTGAAATTAGGAAAATACATTTCGGTAGTTTCAAAAGAGCAAGCAAAAAACCTAAAAGGCGTAAAGACTTGCACCTCTGCCGATAATCCTATTCTACAACAAATAGGTAAGGAATTAGACCAATATATAGTAAATACTGCAAACTATTCTACTGACACAATCTTTGTTCAAGCAGATTCAATTCAAATAGAGAAGAAATTATTCGAAAAAGATGCCACTTTAATTGACGAAAGATATGTTGCTATTTTCACAGATGAAAATAAGTATTCTTTATCTTACGCAAAAACTGCTGATATTAGTACAATCAATGCTTACATAACAGCAGATGCCATACTAGAATCAATCGTACACTCTGGAAATAGATTAAACAATTTCAATCATGATAAAATAGATGCTTTTGCTTCAGAAGCTGATATTGAGAAAGCATTCAATAAATACATAAATAAAAGTGAAAAACAAGAACCAAAAAATCAAATAAACATAAATATTAACAGACAAAAGAAAGATTTATTAGATATAAACTTAGCATTTGGAATAGGATATTTGAATTGGGCCAATAATGGTTTTTATTCCGTTCCTCAATCCTCTGACCCTTTTTCATCAAAAAATGGGATAAGAGCAGACGTCTTCTTGCAATTTATAATCTTTCCTAAGAGTCTTATCTCTATCTCAACAGGTATAGGACAACAACTCAACAGTTTGGAATTTAGAAATGGATTTGACAACTATGAATTTGCAACAAATCCTACTTCAAACAACTATTCCATAGAATCAACCGGTCTTACAACATATTATATTACTGTTCCATTGACAATAGACTTTAACTTAAATAAAGATTTTAGAATACATATTGGAGCGATAGGCGGAATCAATTACAACACTTCTTGGTCTGGATTTGTTCGTTCTTACAAAGAAAACGGAGAAACAACAAGTCAACAAACTGGCTCTGCATTTAGCCAATTCAATCCTTTCAAATTAGACGCTATGTTTGGGATTTCATTTGATCAATTCACATTCTACGCTAACTATGCTTTAACCGATATGTTTGAAAGCACATATAAATTCCATGCAAGACCATTTAGCTTCGGTTTAATGGTATGGTACTAAGCCCATTTTACAACATAAATCACAAAAGGCTGGAAATAACCGTCCAGCCTTTTTGTTTTGGGAGTGGGTTATTTCCAATAATCTAAGAGATTCTTTATTGCTCTTTGGAAAAGCTTTGGAGCTTTTATTCCTAAAACAAGTTTACCATCTGCATTTAATAAAAAGCCAACCTCTATTTCTTGTATGGTTTCTTCCTCGCTGCCATACAAAACAACCGTTCTTATTATTTTGAAATCAGAGTAATGTTTTTTGAGATACATTTCATCAAAGGCATCGTAATTAGCAAGTTCTGCAATTCCATTTTTACGAAACTCATACTTCTTCCCTTCTATTGTTATAATCTCTGTTTCTTTTATATCAAGCAATACTAAATCTGGAATGAAGACTATTTGATTCTTATCTCCATTTTTATATTTCTCTCTATCAACATATTTTACCAAAGGAATATTCTCGCCTTCTGCTGTTTGAAAATAACCTTTTTCGCAACCAGCATGGTTTTCAAAAATAGAATAACTTTCTGTGAAATTCTCAACAACTATATGTAGAAATATCGTTGCAAGCTTTTCTCCTTTGTTATCATAATGCCAATAATCATTTGGAAGAGTTGCTTTTGGAATCTTTAAGCCTTCTAAATTAATATTAAGTGTATTTGCGATTTGAATAAACTTATTACTTGCTCCTATTTGATTTTGAGAAAGACTATGTTTAGTTATTTCTATTGTTTTCTTCCAACCAAGTTTGCGTAACACTGCTGCAATTATGCTTAACGCACCTATATTGAGATCATGTGATAAAGAATCATTTTTTATCAATCTTCCAGAAACCTGTATTTTGGTTGTAGTCTTATTTATTAAAATTGGAACATTTCCTTTCGGTGGAAAACGCATAGAATTTTTACATTCTATCAATTCTTTTATGTTTGTAAAGGGTTTGAATACTTCATTTGATAGTTTCTTTCCTAATATTTCAACACCCAATGTAAGTAATAATCGAGTGCCAAAAACATATGTTTCGGTAGGTTTTGACTTCTGCTCTATCTGTAAGGCATAAAGCATAATCATTTTTGTATTCGGATAGTAGTTTTGAAGATACACAAATTTGGAACAACGTTGATACACTCCAGTATTACGACTTTCTTTGTCATCTGTTTTAGTTTCTTCTATGGCATAAAGAGGCGTGTCTGTCTTCTGAGGTTTTGATTCTTGGTAAAAAACTAAAAAATCTACAAAACTTGAATAACCCGAAACTATCTTTATATATACATTATCAACTTTTGAACAAGAAAAACCTATTACTTTATAAGTGAAATCAAAACATTGATTTTCGTCAAGCAATGGGATAATTCGTAAACTATCTCCAAAGAATCCACATCTATTATCTTTGGCAAAATATGACAAAATCATTTCTAAAACTCTTGTTTTAGGACGTTCTTCTGTTAAAATCCAAAGATTCCTGTTTTCTTGTTTCATTTTGTTAATATATATACTTGTTCGTAAACTGTTCTTTTTGTTTTGGCAAGTCCATTATTATTGCTCTTAAATCTTGCATATTGGAATTGTTCAAATATTACTTTACCATACTTAGACATTGTGTTTATTATATCTTCCTTAGACATTATTCCTTCTGAATTATAACTAAGAATAAGATGTTTGAATTTTGATTTTTGAATTATCAATTCTAAATCTCTTAAAGCCGTTTTATGATTACAGAAAGTTGATTTCTTATTTTCGTAATCTCTCATACCGCTTACACCTTTTATTTGTGGATTATCGTATTTTGCAATCGTTTCAACAAGATGATAATTCGGCAAATATTGTCTTGCATTGTAAGGAGGGTCTAAATATAATAAGTCTGTGCTTATTGTTTCTGCTAAATCCAAACTATCAACATTATAAACTACATTTTTCTTTTGATTGTTGTAAAGTCTGATAGTTCTTAATTCAAGTCGTTTAATTGCTCTTGGGTCCCATTTTTTATAGAATGCAGCATATACTCCTGCAACATTTGCATAGAAAGAAACAGTTTCTATCAAACAAGATAATAATATGTAATATTCATTTTCTAATAACAACCCTTCTTTCTTCCATTCTTCAATTTGTTGTCTTATTGCATCTATTCTTAATCCGTTTTCATCACTAAAATACATTCGCGGAATTTCTAAATTCTTTGTTCCACTTGGTGTATAATTTTCATATATAAATCCTTTCCTATCTGGTATTTGATTAAGATATGCTATTACTGTTTCAAATGGTGTATTAAAAAGAGTGGAATGTGTATTTACTACGTTTATATTTGGAATCAGTCGTTCAAACAAGGGTTCTTCATTGTTTTCTATGTAGGCTTTTTGTAAACAAAACGACATATACATAATGTCTGATGAGTAAACAGTATAACCCTTTTGCTTATAATAGCGAGCAACACTTGTTGTCCCAGAAAAGAAATCAAAAAAACTCTCTCCTGTAATTTTGTTTACTTCTAAAACATTATCAATCTGATTTATTATATTTTCTTTATTTCCTATATATCGCATTGTTTTAGAAATTTAATGCAAGTTGAGCTGGAGTGGATTTGTAGTTTGAAATAAATACCTCGTCAGTTATTGATAATGTTGTTTTGTTTGATTGATAATTAGAGTTAGAATAACTTTTGTCTAAGTGCCACACATATAAATCATTCTCTAATATCCATTGTTGAAGGATAGTATTAGTTCTTCCTTTGTGTGTTAGGACATTTGATAACCCGAATCTAATGCCTCGTTTGTTTAATTCGCTAAGTATATTCAACAATTTATATTCTTCTAATTTACTCCAACCAGTAAAACCTCTTTTTCCGTCATTGTATGTTCCCGATGTAATTAAATAAGGTGGGTCGCAATATATATAATCCTCCGATGTATAGTTCGAAAAATCGAAATCATCAAAATTATAACAAGTAAACTCAATTTCTTTCTTGCGAAACATACCCAAAAACGAAAAAAGGTTTTCTTTCATCTTAGTGTTAAACGAGCTTCTCTCTCTTCCAAATGGATTATTAAACGCATGAGAATTATTAAACCTTATTTGATGATTAAAAGAGTAAGCTATAAGGACAAATAAGTCCAATGAATTTCGCTCTTTGTTGTAAAACGCACGAAGTTTCTTGTATCCATCTTCGTTTGTTAACGATAAATTGTATTCGTCTATTCGTTTATCTATATGATTAATTATTTCGTTTATCTCATTTCTTTGAAATTCTTTATACAAATCAATGAGATAGACTAAATTATCATTGAAAACTATTTTAGAAGCACTAATATTTATTCCCACATTGCAACCTCCACAAAACAAATCGACAAAAGTCTTAATATTATCGGGGAATAATGGCAACAACTGAGGCAACAATTTATATTTACCACCAATGTAATTTAATGGAGAGGAAATATAAGGATTGAATTTTATCATTTATATATCATTATTCTTTGTACAAAAATACAATTTCTTTCTAATATAGTAATGCATTCGAGCTTTATTTTCTATCCTTTTTGTTTTGGGAGTGGCATATCATAAAAAAAGTGGCTTATCTTTCGATAAACCACTTTCCTATTTATGTTTTACAATTCTTACAACAATTGTTTGTTATAGTTTTGTAATGATTCTAATGCGTTAGTCTTAACATTGATGTAATCTGTTACGCCTTGAGCATTGAAGCTTTCCATTTGTTCAACAGGATTTCCTGCTACAACTATGTGTTTGAACGCTTGCTTTAATGTAGGAAGTGCTCCTGCTACTAATTCTGCGTATTCGTCATCTGA
>RHMF01000826.1_pt1 | contig 13794 bp, 8 predicted proteins | sample 5365151 | NCBI WGS metagenome assembly RHMF01 (sample SAMN10266501, study PRJNA497801) | feces metagenome | isolation source: feces | host: Bos taurus | place: China: Prairie of Fairy Mountain | collected 2017-08-14 | reverse complement strand
ATGGTAATCACACCGTCACCGTTCACATCGGCGCGGGCCAGCGTGGCGGCGTCGATGCTGTCGCTGCCATTGAGGATGGCGCTGATGACGGCATTGGCGTCGGCGATGGTGACCACGCCGTCACCGTTCACGTCACCCGGCAGCACGGCAACGGGCCACACATCGGTATAACGCAGCACGATGTCGTCGAGATAGCACTTGGCAGAGGTGTTGCCGGCCACCTGGGTGATGCGCAACATCACAGGCTTGTCCACATTCAGCGGGAAGGCCGCCGTGGCCCTCGACTTGGCGTCGACAGTGATTTTAAAGTCTTCGCCCGACTGCCAGGTGGCGGCGGTGTCGGTGGAATAGTAAAGCTGGAATTTGGCTTCTATGCCGGTGTTGTTGATTGCGGTGAAGTTGACCATGAAGGGATTGACCGGGAGCGGAGCCGTGGTGGTGATTTGGCTGGGGCGCACCATAGCCACGCTGTGGAGACCGTTGCAGCAGGTGCTGTCGGGCGCCTGCACGTTACACTTGGTGAAATCCCACAGGCTGTACACACCGGGCACTCCCTTGGCGCTTTTGTCGCTGGTGACGGGCATTTGCTCGAAGTCCTCCACAAGGCTCAGGATGGATGTGTCGCTCTGCACGTTGATGGTGATGACGCCGTCGGTCTCGGTGATGCTGTTGATGGCATAGTCGTTGAAGCTCTTGCCCCAGGTCATCAGGCTGGGACGGGTGAAGTTATTGAGCTTCGTCACGTTGTTGGTGCCGGGGAACGCGTCACCGGCGCTTTCGCCGCTGGTGGAGTTGTTGGCACGCAGCAGCTCGTAATACATGTGCTGGGGATTGTTGTTGGCGGCGTTCATATACCACTTCCAACCGTCGGTGCTGTCCACCCTCACCACCAGCATGCCGTGGCCGGGGAGACCCACGTCCCAACCGGTCTGCTGACGGTTCTCAATCAGGAAATACTCATTGTTGACGGGGGTGTTCAGACGCAGACCCTCGTTGTGGGTGTTCAGGGGGTTGATGGTGTAGGTGCCCTCGCCGTCAATCACGACGGGCTGGGCAAAGCCCACGCTGTAGCGTTCATACAGGCTATAACCCACGGGGGTGCGGCCCTCGTTGTAATAACTGCCGCCCGCCATCACGTCCCAGCCGCCGGGGTGGTGGCTCTGGCCGCCGCTGCCCTCGTAGTCGGTGTCGTACAGGTCGGGCAGGCCCAGCACGTGGCTGAACTCATGGCAGATAGTGCCGATGCCGTCGGGTTGGGTATACCCCCAGCGGGTCTTCCATTCCTCCAGGCCGTAGAGTTCGCCCGAGCAAGCATACAGACCCATCTGCATGCCGTCGTGCCGGGGAACATTAATCAGGTAGTACATGTGCGGCCACAGCAGGTCGCCGTTGTTGCCGTAGTTGGCGGTGAAACCGGCCACCAAGAAGAACACCATGTCCACCACGCCGTCGTTGTCGGCATCATATTGCGTAAAGTCGATTTCATCGTCGAGCGAGTCGAGGGCGGCGCTGAAAATCTCGAGCGAATTATCAGTGCTGTGCTGGTCGGTGCTGGCGAAACCCACTTTCACGGGGCCCACCACGTCGAAGTGGGGGTTGAACCGCTGCATGGAGTTGGTGCTGAAGTAATCGCGCACACTACCCGTGCATGACTGCCAGCGGCCGTTGTAGGTGTAGCCGGTGAAGCCTTCGGTATTGATTGCGTCGTTATAGAAGGCATTGGCGTCGGGCATCGAGAACTGCACGTCGGTGTAGTCAATCAGAATCACGAGGCCACGAAAGCCGTCAATATTGTAGCGTTCAAGCTTACGCAGCCCGTCGCGGCCGGCCTTCTTGCTACGGCCCTGCTCCACGGCGGCGGGAGCGGTGAGACGCTTGCCCAGGCCGGCGAGCAGTGAGCGGTCGGCGGCGCTGCGCTGCGCTGGGTCGCGGGCCACCACACCAGTCGACACCAAGCGGTTGTTCTCGAGTCGGGCGTATGTGTAGTTACCTTTTTCATCGGCCACAATGGTGTAGTCATCCACGGTGGTCATGAAATGATAGAATTCATCACCCACAATTTTCACGGTGATGGTGGTGCCGTCGGGCTGCCATGTCTGCACGGGGCCAGGATAGGCGGGGACGGCTTGGGCCATTGCCACGGTAAGCAATAGCGACAGTAACACTGAGATTCTTTTCATGTTATTTTTAGAAGAATAGCTTTTAAAGCGCAAGCGCAACCCCTCACGAGTGACTTACGCCAGGTTGATATTGTTTTTAGTTATGTTTCAGTTGGCCAGAATGGCGGCTATCACGACATTGGCATCGGCAATGGTCACTTGCCCGTCGCCGTTCACGTCGGCGGCGGCCAGGGTGGCCTCGTCCACGCCGTCGGTGCCGTTAAGGATGATGCTGATGATGACATTGGCGTCGGCGATGGTCACTTGTCCGTCGCCGTTCACGTCACCGGTCTTCTCAGTACCCTTCACCGTAATCTGGCACGTGGCGGCCACGGTCTCGTCATCGATGGCTGTGGCGGTGATGACAGCGGTACCCGCCGACACGGCAGTCACCACACCGTCGGCCGACACTGTGGCCACAGCGGGGTTGCTACTCACCCACGCCAGGGTTGGGTAGGTGGCGTCGCTGGGGGTGAGGGTCGCGTTGATTGCAAGGGATTCTTCGGGTTCAAGCGATGCCTCGGCGGGGTCGAGCGTCAGTGCGCTCACAGCCACATAGCCACCCTCGGCTCCTGTATAGTATATGGTGAAGTCATCGGCATAGGTTGCCGCCGACGCGCTGCCGCCCACCTGCGTCACGCGGTAGAGCACGGCCTGCGTGTTGCCCAGCATGATGGGCCAGGTGGCCGCTACGTTGGTCTTGGCAGGCACCTCCACGCCATCGCCGCCGTTAGAGGCTTTCACCTTGGTCCAGGTCGCTCCCTTGTCGACAGAATATTCCAGACTGTATTTGGAAGCGGTAGAGGTGGTATTATAGATGGTGGTCGTCACTTGGTAGGTGTTGTAGTAAACCGGGGTGACGGTGGCAAATTGCGAAGGTTTCTTCATGAGCACGCTGTTCACGCCGTTACACTTGTCTTCGCCCGGGGCGCGCACGCCGGCCTTGGTGAAGTCCCATTCTGCCCAACGGCCCTGCACACCTTTCTCGCCGGTCTTGGTGTTGGCGGTCATGGTCTCGAAATCCTCCACCAGCGTCTGCACTTCGCCGTCGAGCAACACCTTGAAGTTGATGACACCGGCGGTCTCGGTGATGGCGTTGATGACGAAACTGTTTTCCTTGCCCGACCATGTGAGCAGGTTGGGGGTGGTGTTATTGGTCAGAGTCACATTGCCCGCAGTGCCGGGGAACGGGTCGCTGGGCCGCGCGCCCGATGTGGTGTTACCGGCACGCAGTATCTCGTAGTACATGTGGTCGGGATTGCAGTTGCCCTTGTTCTGGACCCACACAGCGGCGTTAGTGCTGTCCATGCGGGTCACCAGCATGCCGTGGCCGGGCAGATAGGTGTCCCAACCGGTCTTTTGACGGTTCTCCAGAAAGAAATATTCGTTGGCAACGGGGGTGCGCAGGATATAACCCTGCTGCGTGGTGTTGAGCGGCTGAAGCGTGTAGTCGCCGGGAGCGGTGATGACCTGGGGCTGCGACCAGCCCAGGGTGTAACGCTCATACAGGCTGTAGCCCACCGGCGAACGGCCGTAGTTGAAACTTCCGCCACCGGCCATCAGGTCCCACTCGCCGGGGTGGTGGCTCTCGCCGCCGCTGCCGCTATAGTCGGTGTCGTACAGGTCGGGCAGACCCAGCACATGGGTAAACTCGTGGCACATGGTGCCGATGCCCTCGATGGTGAGACTGCTGGGCGTACTTTCCCAGCCATAGATTTCGGTGGAGCAGGCATAGCGGTCGGCGGTCTTGCCGTCGTAGGAGCCATAGAGCGTGCTGGCATGCGGCCACAGATAGCCACTGTTGTTACCGCTGAAACTCGACGACTTGCCGGCCACCAGAAAGTAAACCATGTCGATTTTGCCGTCGTTGTTGCTGTCGTATTGCGTGAAGTCGATTTGGCTCTCAAGCTGACGGAGGGCATTCACAAAGATGGTGCGCGCGCGTCGGTTACACTCAGTGCTGGCAAAGTTGACCGACACCGGGCCACACACGTCGAACGTGGGGGCGAACGCACCGCTGCTCTGGTCGCTGAAGTAGGTCTTCATGCTACCGGGGCAACTCACGTGGTTGCCGTCGCTGTCGGTGTAGCCGCTGTAGTTCTCATCATTGAGCATGCTGGTGTAGAAAGCCTGGGGATTACTCTGCTGAAAAGTGACATCGTTGAAATTAATCAGTACCACCAGTCCCCGCAGATTGCTGAACTCAAAGGCAGGCTTGTCCACCATGCGCTGCACATGCTGCGCCTGGGCACGCTGCACCTGAACCGGCGAGGTGAGGTATTTGGGCGTTACAGCCAACAGCGACTGCTCGGCCGCGCCGCGCTCAGCGGGGTCGTGGGCCACTATGGCGGTGGGCTCCAGGGTGGAACCGTTCATTGCGGCATACACATAAGCGCCCTGCTTGTTGAGCAGAATGGTGTAACCGTCGGTGGTGGTGTTGTAGTGATAGAACTCATCACCTATCAAACGCACCGTCAGAACACTTCCGTCGGGTTGCGACACGCGAGCAGGTGTGGGATTGGCCGGTATGGCCAGCGCTTGTGCGGCAGTCAGCACCACAACCAGCAGCAATAACGATAATCTTTTCATTTCTTTTTCAATTTCCCGGCGCCCGCCCATGCGGTGCCGGTTATATTTTGGTTAAACATTTGTTGAAAGCATATTGCAAACAACAAAGGTACTACTTTTTTCGATTATGGCATGGTTTTACTCCAAAAATCGCACAAAAAATTTTTTTTCAAAAAAAACCAAAAATAATGACATTTTCAAAAAAAACACTTACCTTTGCCACCGAGAATCATTTCAATATTTTGATGGAATGGGGCGTTTCAAGTAATTTTCTCTTCTTTCGCCCTGTGTATAGAAAAGAATAAACATGATATATAATTTATATAAAAAACAAAGGCAACGCCCTTCGCAAGAAGAGCGGGGCCCTGCGTAAATGCCAAAAGGTGGGCCGTTGAATAGGTGCGACCCACCAGAAAAGATGTTTTAAGGTTTACAACAGGTGGTTTCGTTGGGAAACGAGGCCACTTTTTTTTACTTGTTAACAAGACAACCGCGGGCGCTCCCTTTTGCAAAGTGTCCGATATTACGCATTTATTTCTGATGACCGGCCTTTACCAGGACCCGCCGCCACCGCCGCCGCCGAAACTGCCGCCGCCGAAGCCGCCCCAGCCTCCGCCGCCACCGAAACCGCCGCCGCCGAAACTGCCCCAGTCGCTGGAACGTCCGCCGGTGCCGAAGATGATGGGTCCGCCCCAGGTGCCGGTGTTGGAAGTGTTGCTGCCGCCGCCACGGTTGTTGAAATGGACGAGAGTGATAAAGAAAACCACTATAAAAATCAGAATCAGCAGGCTGAAGAGGGCGTCGGCACTGTCATCTTCTTGCGCCGCATAGTCGGCCTGGCTGTACTCACCCCGTGCCAGGTCACGCACCACCTTTACGCCTGCCAGCACACCGCCGGCGTAGTCATTCTCCTTGAAACGGGGTATCATCTCGCGGTTGACTATCTGGGTGGCGGTGTAGTCGGTGATGGCACCTTCCAGGCCATAGCCGGTGGCGATGAACGCTTCACCCTTTTCGCTGTCGGTCTTGGGCTTGACCAAAATCACCACGCCGTTGTTGTGTTCCTTGCCGCCCACACCCCACTCCTGCCCTATCTGGTAAGCCAAATAGGCCTTGTCGTGGCCTTCGAGCGAGGTGACGGTGACCACACAAATCTGGTTGCCCGTTTCCACAGCAAAGGCCTGCAGCGAGTCCTCCAACTCGCGCGTGTCGCCCAGCACACCCGCCAGGTCGTTGACCAGCCGCGGCGGATCGGGACGCGACGGCACGGCCGCCGCCACCAGCGGCAGCAGAGCCAGCACCGTCAGCACCAAGCGGCCAACCGTCCTATTCATCTTCATCGCTAAAGGAAACTTCATTGCTCAGTTCGTTCACGTCATCACGTTCGGCAGGGAAATACTCGGCTAGGCGTTCTCCCACAGTGGCTACGGCCTCGCACACCCCGTCCACTACCTGTCCGGCAGCCAGACGGCTGCTCAGTTTGGCCACCACACCGTCCCAAAAACCGGGCGGCAATTGCCGGTCGAGCGCTTCGTCGCCCAGCACAGCCAGCCTGCGGTCGTGGTAGGCGATGAAGATGAGCACGGCGTTGCGATACCGCGTGCGGTATAGTTGCAGACGGTTGAAGATGTGCTCAGCACGTTTCATCACCTTGCCTCGGCAACGCGGCGTCACGTGCACGCATATCTCGCCTGTGGTGTGGCGCTCGGCCTGCGTGATGGCTGTGGCAATGCGGCGCTGGCCCTCGGGTGGGATAAAATCACTCAGGGGCATGGATTATCTGTCGTCATTGATGCCGAAGTCCACCTTGGGAGCCTTGTCGGCACCGGGCTGCGCCTCAAAGTAGGGTTTCTCGTCGAAATTGAATATCGACGCCAGGATGTTGGTGGGGAAGGTGCGGCGCTGCGTGTTGTACTCGCGGGCCACCTCGTTAAATTTCTGACGCTCCACCGTGATGCGGTTCTCGGTTCCCTCCAGTTGGTTCTGCAGGGCCAGGAAGTTCTGGTCGGCCTTGAGCTGGGGATAGTTCTCCGACACGGCGATGAGCCTTCCCAGAGCAGAGGAAAGTTCACCCTGCGCCGCCTGGAACTGCTTGATTTGTTCGGCGCTCAGCGATGAAGCGTCCACATTGATTGATGTGGCCTTGCTGCGGGCTTCGGTCACGGCCTGGAAGGTTTCTTGCTCATGCTTGGCATAGCCCTTCACCGTTTCCACCAGATTAGGTATCAGGTCGGCACGACGCTGGTACACGTTCTCCACCTGGCTCCAGGCGGATTCCACTTTCTCTTGCGAGGCCACCAGGGCGTTGTAGTCGCCCTTGACCCAACCAAACAATGCCACGCCCAGCACCACTATGACGACGAGCGCGATAAGACATCCTTTTTTCATTTTGTTTTCTCTTTTAATTTATTGTTCATTGGCTACTTTCAGCCGCTAAATTACATAAAACTATCGGTTCCTTTGCAATTTTTAGGCCAAATGTTGCACATCGATACGAAAAAAGTGCGTAATTTTGCCCAAGATTCATATTTTAGGTTTATTCACACAATATTTAAAGCTGACTATGTATATCGAAGAAGTTCATGCAAGAGAAATTTTAGACTCACGTGGTAACCCCACAGTGGAAGTTGAAGTAATGCTGGAGAGCGGTGCCATGGGCCGCGCTTCGGTGCCCAGTGGCGCGTCCACCGGCGAAAACGAGGCGCTGGAACTGCGCGACGGCGACAAGCAGCGCTACGGCGGCAAAGGCGTGCTGCAGGCCGTGAAAAACGTCAACGACGTGATTGCCCCCGCCGTGGAAGGAATGAGTGCGCTCGACCAGCGTGCGCTCGACCAGCGGATGATTGAACTCGACGGCACCCCCACCAAGAGCAAACTCGGCGCCAACGCCATCCTGGGCGTGTCGCTTGCCGTGGCACATGCCGCCGCCACCTATCTGGACATGCCGTTGTATCGCTATCTGGGCGGCACCAACGCCCATACACTGCCCGTGCCCATGATGAACATCATCAACGGCGGTGCCCACAGCGATGCCCCCATCGCCTTCCAGGAATTCATGATTCGACCCGTGGGCGCCACCAATGAACGCGAAGCCATACGCATGGGCGCCGAGGTGTTCCACGCTCTGCAGAAACTGCTCAAAGGCCGTGGACTGAGCACCGCCGTGGGCGACGAGGGCGGTTTTGCCCCGGCTCTGAACGGCATTGAGGATGCACTCGACAGCATCGTGGCTGCCATCGAAAAGGCCGGCTACAAGCCCGGCGCCGATGTCAAAATAGCCATGGACTGTGCCGCCAGTGAGTTCTGCGTGATGGAGGACGGCAAGTTCTACTACGACTACAGCCAACTCAAGGACGGCAAGAAGAAAGACCCCAACGGCAAGAAACTCAACGTGGAGGAACAAATCGCCTACCTGACCGCCCTGTGCGACAAGTATCCCATCGACTCGATAGAGGACGGCTTGGACGAAAACGACTGGGACGGCTGGGTGAAGCTCACCAAGGCCATCGGCAACCGCTGCCAACTGGTGGGAGACGACCTCTTCGTCACCAACACCAAGTTCCTGCAGAAGGGCATCCAGATGGGAGCCGCCAACTCCATCCTTATCAAGGTGAACCAAATCGGCTCGCTCACCGAGACCCTTGATGCCATCGAGATGGCCCACCGCCACGGCTACACCACCGTGACCTCGCACCGCAGCGGCGAGACCGAAGACACAACCATCGCCGACATCGCCGTGGCCACCAACAGCGGCCAAATCAAGACGGGCTCGATGTCGCGCACCGACCGCACGGCCAAGTACAACCAGTTGCTCCGCATTGAGGAAGAACTGGGCAAAGCCGCCACCTACGGCTATCAGAAACTCATCTAAGCCGAAACATCCGGTTGATTCACAAAGCCGGCTCGCTCCCCAGTGCAGGGGGACGAGCCGGCTTTTCCCACAAGGGTGTTCAAGTCACCGGGTCACTCCTTCTTACGGAAGAAGTCGTTGTACATCTTGATGCTGAACACGATGAGACTGCTCACCGTGGTGATGGTGTTGGTGGTGAACAAAGGCCAGTTGATGGGGTCGCTGAGGAGACCCTGCACGGCAAAGAACATACCACCCACCGCCATCATGAGAAAAGCGGGCAGTGAGATACCGTCGGTGTTGCGGGTGCGGATAGTTTGAATAGCTTGCGGCAAATAGCCAAGCACGAGGCATATCGAGCCGCACCACCCTACGATTGAGAACCAATCCATAATAATATATATTTAATGTGTTAATAATTTCATTGTGTCGGCGGCTCATCGGCCCAGCAGGGCGTTGACGGCGGCTTTGAGTTGTTTGTCTTCACCGGTGACCACGGTGGCGGGGTCGTTGAGAATCAGAATGTCGGGCTCGAGTTGTGAGTTCTCCAGATAGTAGCCGTTGTCCTGCTCATAACCGATGACGGGGATGCCGAAGTACATCGACTCGTCCTGCAGCGTTTCCCAGTTCACACTGGTCATGGTGCCCGGCACAGGGGCGCCCACCAGTTTACCCAGTCCATCGTGGCTATACACCCAGGGCGTGCCGTGCGCGTTGCTGTAGTTGGCCTCGCACTGGAGCATGATGCTGGGTTTGTTCCAGCGGCGGCTGGGCATGTCGCATGCCTCGCGGCCGCGGTACTTTTGGGTGAGGTACTTCTTTCCGCTGAACAGGATTTCGATGTCTTCATGCAGACGGCCGCCGCCGTTCCAGCGGGTGTCGATGATGATGCCCTCGCAACGGTTGTACTTGCCCAGCACCTGGCTGTAGACGTCGCGGTAGCTGGCGTCGTTCATCGACTGCAAGTGCACATATCCCAGCCGGCCGTTGCTCAGACTGTCCACCAGATGGGCGTTGCGTTTCACCCAACGGTTGTAGAGCAGGCCGCTCATCGCGGTCGCTCCGATGGGTTTCACCACCTGCTCGCCGCGGGTGCCGCCGTTGTTGTAGCTCACCAAGGTCTTGCGGCCGGCCTGGCCGTTGAGCAGCACGGTGTAGTCGGCCTCGGGAGTGATGTCCTGGCCGTTGATTTTCTCAATAACGGTGCCGCGGCGCACGCCCGAGCCGGCTTTGTCGAAGGGGCCGCCCTTCACCACCTCTTCCACACGCAGGCCGGGGCCGGTGTAACTATAGTCGTAGATGAGGCCCAGGTCGGCGGTGGCTTCGGCGCCGCTATGGCGGTAGCCGCTGCCGGTGTGCGACACGTTGAGTTCGCCCAGCAGTTCGCTCAGCAGTTCGCTGAAGTCGTAGTTATTGTTGATGTGGGGCAAGAACTGGCGGTAGTAGTCACACAGCGCATGCCAGTCCACGCCGTGGTAGTTGGTGTTGTAAAAACGCTTGTCCACCTCGCGCTCCACATGGCTGAACATGTAGTCGCGCTCCTGCGCCAGGTCCATTTTCATCTCGGCGTTGTAAGTGATGGCGGTGAGTTTATCGCCTGCCACGGTGAGTTTCTGCATTTTCTTGTCGCCCAGCAGGAAGATTTCCTTGCCGTCCTTGCTCAGTTGCAGGCTGGCATTGCCGCCGTTCAGTTTGCTCACGAGTTTGGTCTCGTGTTTGCGCAGGTCGCATTTCCACAGGTCAAAGCCCTTCTCAAAGGCGCTCAGGTAATACAGGTTATCACCCTCGGGGGTAATCACGTAGTCTCCCAGGCGGCTCGAGTTGGGCGTCACGCGCTCGATGCGGTCCTGAATGCCCTCCAGTTCCACCGTCACAGGCTTGTCGTCGGGCTTGTTCTCGGCCTTGGCGTCTTTCTTCTTGTCCTTGCCTTTCTTGTCGGCTTCGGATTTCTTTTCTTCATCCTTGGCTTTCTTCTCGGCGTCCTTCAGCAATTCGTAGTCCTCTTTGTTGAGGCGGTAGCGGTCGAGGGCTTCCTGATTGACAAAGGCCAGGAACACGTCGTCCTGCGAGCCCCACGAGGCATGGCTGCGCATACCGTAGCGGTTGCTGCCAAACATGATGGCGGTGCCGCCCATCACCCATTTGGGGTTCTGGCAGATGTAGGCGCTCTGGGTGATGTTGGTCACCGGACCGCCCTGCGCGCTCACTATACCGATGTCGGCATAGGGGTCGCGGCCGTTGGCCATGTATTCCATGGCTATCCATCGGCTGTCGGGCGACCAACTGTAGAGCGGCGTGGTGCCGGCGTCAAACCACTGCGAGCCGTCGGTCACCTGGGTCACCTTGCGGCTCTGCAGATCCATCACCTTGATGGCGTAGCGGTCTTCCACAAAGGCGAGTTTCTTGCCGTCGGGCGAGAGTTGCGGATGGGTATAGTCGTGCTTGCTGTCGGGCAGCAGGATTTCCTCGGTCACGGTGGTGGCGTTGGCAAAGTTCGGGTCGTCTTTGCGGGCGATGCGGGCCAGCACCAGTTGCCAATGGCCGCCGCGCTCGGTGGCATAGGCCAGCGAGCGGTTGTCGCTGCCCCAGCTCACCCAGTTCTCGGCCGCTGCGGTGTTGGTGATACGCTTGGTGGTGGCGTATTCCACGCTGGTGACGAACACCTCGCCCCGCACCACCAGGGCCACTTGCTTGCCGTCGGGCGAGACAGCGGCGTCGGTGGCGCCGCTGGTCTTGGCGATGCGTTTAATCTGGTCGCTGTCGTCGTGCCACAGCGTCACGGGCACTTCGCGGGGTTCACCGCCGGGCTGCTGGGTATAGAGCTTGCCGTCGTGGGTGTAGCACAGCAGGCCGTTGCGAGCCACGCTCAGGAAGCGCACGGGGTTGGCGCTGAAGTGGGTCACCTGCGTCACCTGCGATGGGTTGTCCAAAGGGAAACTGTACACCTGCTGGGTGCTTTGCTGCAGATATTGCTTGTCGTAAAGAAACTGCGGCCCGTCAGCAGCAGAGCCGGCCAAGGCGGAACGCTCGCTCAGGATGTACACGGTGCGGCCGTCGGCGCTGAGCACGGGGTTGCGGTCCTCGCCGGCACGCGCCGTCAGATTGGTGTGGCGGCCGGTGGCGAAGTCATAGCGCCACACATCGCGCGTCACGCTCGACACATGGTGCTTGCGCCAGGCGCTTTCCATGCCTTTTTGGTCCTGATAGAGCATGAAACGGCCGTCGGGCGATACGTTCACCCATTCGGCGGGGGTGCCCAGCACGCGCGTGGTGGGGCCGCCCGCCACCGGCACCTGGTAGAGTTCGGTGAGCCGTGACGTGGGGAAGAGCATGCTCTGGGCGGCATCCTGGATGGCGGCGCTGAAGTAGATGTAGCGGCCGTCGGCACTGAAAGCCCACGGTGTCTCGCCGGCACTGTTGCTGGTGAGACGGCGCGGGGTGCCGCCCTGGCTGGGCATCACATAGATGTCCATGCCGCCCTCGCGGTCGCTGGCAAAGGCTATCTGTTGCCCGTCGGGCGACCACACGGGATGGGTCTCATGACTGGTGAGCGTGGTGAGCTGCACGGCGGTGCCGCCGGCGCTGGCCACTCGGTACAAGTCGCCCTTGTAGGCAAACACGATTTGGCTACCATCGGGCGAAATCTGCGCACACCGCATCCACAGCGGGGTCTCGGCCATCAGGCCCAAGGTGCCCGCCAACGCGGCCATCGCGCACACTAATTTTTTGATTTTCATTAGGCTGTTAGGTATTGATGGGGTTATGGTGTTATTTCAGATTGAACGCCTGGCGGAGTTCGTCCACGCGGTTAAGTTCCTCCCACGAGAAAAGTTTCACACGGATGTCGCGCTCACCGTCGTAAGCGCTGGTGAAGTGTTTCTCCACCCATTCGGGCTTGCGGCCCATGTGGCCATAGGCGGCCGTCTCCTCATAGATGGGCTGGCACAGGTTGAGGCGTTCGATGATTTTGGCCGGGCGCATGTCGAAGAGTTGTTCCAGCCTGCCGGCTATCTCGGCGTCGGTGAGCGCCACGTGGCTCGTGCCGTAGGTATTGACAAAGAAACTCACCGGCTCAGCCTTGCCGATGGCATAGGCCACCTGCACAAGCATCTCGTCGGCCACACCCGCCGCCACGGCGTTTTTGGCGATATGGCGCGCGGCATAGGCGGCGCTGCGGTCCACTTTGCTGGGGTCTTTGCCTGAGAAGGCTCCGCCACCGTGGGCACCACGCCCGCCGTAAGTATCGACAATGATTTTGCGGCCCGTCAGACCGGTGTCGCCGGCAGGACCGCCTATCACGAACTTACCCGTGGGGTTCACCAACACGCTGGTGTCGTTGTCAAAAAGGTTGATGATATTGCCGGCACCCTCGGCCTGCAGGGTCTGCTTCACGCGCGGCAGCACGATGGCGCGCACATCGGCCTCGATGCGCTCGAGCATACGCTCGTCGGCCTGGTCCTGGCTCTCGCCGGCCTGACGCTCAGGCTCGTTATGCTGGGTGCTGAGCACGATGGTGTGGATGCGCACCGGACGGTGCGTGTCGCCGTCATACTCCACCGTAACCTGCGACTTGGCATCGGGGCGCAGATAGGGCATCAGGTCGGTTTCCTTGCGCACCGCGGCCAGAGAGCGCATGATGAGATGCGCCAGATAGAGCGGCAGCGGCATGTACTCGGGCGCCTCGTTGCAGGCATAGCCGAACATCATGCCCTGATCGCCGGCGCCCTGCGCGTCGTGCTCGGCACGCACCACGCCGCGGTTGATGTCGCTCGATTGCTCGTGCACGGCCGTGAGAATGCCGCACGACCGGGCGTCGAAACCCGTGGCGCTGCTGTGATAGCCTATGCGCGCTATCGTCTCGCGCACCGTGCGCGGCAAATCCACGTAAATCTGACTCTTGATTTCACCGGCCACCACCACCTGGCCTGTGGTCACCAGGGTTTCCACGGCCACTTTGGCCTGGGGGTCATACATCATAAACTGGTCCAGAATAGCGTCGCTAATCTGGTCGGCAACCTTGTCGGGATGCCCTTCCGATACACTCTCGGATGTGAATAGATAGTTCATCGTTCCTAAACTTTTAAATGGTTATTAAACAGTTTAAGTGGAAATGAACGCTAATCGTGCAATAATGATGAGGGATGAATCGCAGTTTTAGCATTTTTTTTAGTGGTTGCAAGCAGCCAAATTTTTCCACTGTCATTTCCTCACTAATTG
>RHMF01000825.1_pt1 | contig 13799 bp, 22 predicted proteins | sample 5365151 | NCBI WGS metagenome assembly RHMF01 (sample SAMN10266501, study PRJNA497801) | feces metagenome | isolation source: feces | host: Bos taurus | place: China: Prairie of Fairy Mountain | collected 2017-08-14 | reverse complement strand
TAGGCAAGTATATGTTTAAAATATTAAAAGGTCAGGATAATAGAGAACCTGAATATGTCGTCGTTCCAGAAGATAAAAAATGATAATATATGCAATATATAGGAATTATTTATAAATATACAGATCCTTTTGGAAAATCTTATATAGGACAAACTACTAATCCTTAGAAAAGAAAACAGTAGCATAAAAGTACGGCATTAGGATAGCCAAATTCCAAAGATTTTTATTCTGAATTTCATACAGCTATTAGAGAACTAGGATGGGACTCTTTTTAGTACGAAGTATTGAAAACAATAGTATCTAATTCAGAACAAGAGTTATCAGATTTGCTTAACGAATCAGAATCATATTATATAGGTAAGTATGATACATATGATAATGGTTATAATATGACTATCGGAGGAAAAGCATTAAGAGGTGAAAATCATCCTAGTTATGGTAAAACTTTATCGAAAGAACATGCTAAAAAATTGAAAGACTCAAGGGTATAGGAAGTATCCCAATATTCTGCAACAGGAGAATTTATTTAGACTTATTACAGTGCTGCAGATGCAGCAAAACAACTTAAGATAGATTCTTCGGGAATTATAAAAGCTTGTAAAGGTAAAGTTAAACATTGCGGAAATTATCAATGGAGATACGGTCATTCTACGGAATCATTAGAACCTTTAATAGATGCTAATATTGAAGCAATAAATGATGGAATTTAGTTTAAAAATGGTTGTAAGCCAATATATTAGTATGACTTAGAATATAATCTAATAAATATTTGGGAATCTATGAAAAGTTTACAAATAAAAGGCTATAGTTCTAGACATATTAATATGTGTTTTAAGGGAGAATTGGAAAGTTATGGAAAGAAAGGACAACCTAAATATATTTGGTCACATTATCCCATAAATATAACACATATTAAATAAATTCCTGATAAAGATTAATTAAATTTATGTCGTCAAAAATCAATTATATATGCATATTACAAATATTACTTTGTATTATGAACTACAATAGATAATATTGAATTAGAAAAACTTATTAGATAATTGATCAATTATTTTTAAAACATTATTTTTAATTATGAAATTAGGTAGAAAATATCAAGAAGGTGGTGCAATGCCTGCTGGAGCTCCAGCTCCTGCACCTCAGGGTGGTGAAGATCCAATGGCAATGTTAATGCAGGGTGCTCAACAAGCTGTTCAAGCACAGGATTGTGAAATTGCAATGCAAGTATGTCAAATGTTACTTGAATTAGCTGGTGCACAAGCTGCTCCTGCTGAAGCTGCTCCTGCTGAGGCTGCCCCAGCTCCTGCTGAAGGAGAGCCTGTTTATCGCAGAGGCGGTCGTCTTTCAAGACGTATTAATGCTTAAAAAGTTTAACACGAAGGGGGTATCTCTAGAATTAATTCTAGATTTACCTCTTTATTATTTTAATATAATATGGCTGAAGAAACAAAAGAAAAATAGGAAAAGAAAAAGTCCACATATAAGTTTGGAGAATCTGAATTAGATTTAAATACTTATATACGAACTCTTGGTCACAATCTTAATAGTTATTTAAGTACAAAAACAGATTGGACTGATGATCAAAGAGCAGAATTTACCGCAGCCTATGATAATTATTTAGCAGGCTTAAAAGAACAAAGAGACTCTGGAGTAGAACGTTTTAGTAGTACTGATTATGGTAGAATTCTGGATTCTCAAGGTAAATTAAGTAATACAGATGATGACGGAATAGATCCTGTAGGTTCAGAATATTATTATAATGATAAAGGCGAACGTATTACTACAGATGATTATAATTTACTAAGTGACAAAAAGAAAAAGAAGTATAAAACATTCTCAGCTAATAGAGAGGTTGCAACTTATTTTAAAGATATTGCGGAAGCAATTAAATCTGAAACTGATAAAAAGAGTAAAGGAACTGATAGCAATAATTTATTTGATATCATTAAACACGGTTATATTCCATATCATTCTTCTCGATATAATCCTACAGGAGGTACTTGGGATGGTCAATCTATTTTGGATTTAGATCCTTACGATGAAACTACTGGAAAAAGAGGAACTTCACAACGAACAGCAAGATTAGCTTCAGATCTAGATCAGTATTTAAAAGAAATGGATTCTAATTTAGATTTTTCTAAAACTAGATGGAAAACTAGAGAAGGGTATGAAAATTTTATCAGAGGTACAATTGGTAAAATTAATGATGGACTAACATCACAAGATTATCTGGATTTAGCAGAAGCTGGTTTAACAAGAGAATTTTTAGAACCCTATATTACTACTGAAAAGTCTTTAATGAGTAAAGCACAACGAGATGCCGCAGATGCAAAAGCTAAATCCGAAGCAGATGCTAAAACTCGTGAAGAACAAAATAAAGCTTATCAAGAAATGATGGCTGAAAGATTGCGTATTTATGATACTAATAAAGGTAATTGGAATGAAGATAACCCTTATTATCTTGGAACATTATCTTATTGGGATCCAAGTACTAATACTTTTGATGTGGCAGGATGGGATGCTTCTTGGTAGGGAGATAATCGTTATTATGATGCTGCTGGAAAATTTTTAACTGATAAATATTTAAATGATTATTTAACTGGAAATGATACTTTTAGTAAAGAAGGTAGAAGAGCTTTATCAGCAATACTAAAATATTCTAATTACGAAGTTATAAATGATGGTCCTTATAAAGGTGCTTATTATATACCTCAGATTAATGATTCGGTTACTAATACAGCTTTAGTCTATAATCCTACTACAGGTACTTTACAAAAAGTATTTATAGGAGACATTCCTTCACAAGCAAATAGAATTAAATCAAAATGGATGGAAGAAAAGGGAATAACACATAGAACTGATAGATATAATCTATTTAAAGAAGGGGGTTCTATTGAAATGAAACAATTAGGCGGAGGTATCAGTGTTGGAGATAGAATGGAAGAAGATCGTCAAAAACAGTTAAAAGAAAGAGCTGATGCAGCTGGTGTTTCTGTTGAAAAACAAAAAGCTGGAGAACGTAAAACTAATGGTATTTTTGGATCTCATGACGCTAAAGATCCTGGAAATTTAAATGCAGATTGGAAAGGTACCGATACTGCTAGAATCGCTTCTTCTGTTGCTGATATTTTTTCAATGATTGCTGCCTTTGGTGGTCCAGTTGGAACAGCAATTAGTGCTGGATTAGGTATTGGATCATCATTAACTACATTTGGTGCTGATTGGGCAGAAGATGGATTAGATTGGGGTGATGTAGGAAATCTTGGTGTTAATATTGGTTTTGATCTTCTTGGTGTAATACCTGGAGGTGGTGCTGCTTCTAAAGGTGCTAAAATTGCTAAAACTTTAGGTAAGTATGCAACAAGAGCAATGGCTGTAATTGCGGCAACTCAAGGATTAGCTAATAGTAATAATATTATTAAATCTATTAGTAAAATGACTACTGATCCCAAAAATCTAACTGTTAATGATTGGAGAAATATTGCTCAAGGTTTTGGATTGTTAACAGGTGGAATTGCAGCAGGTACTCGTAAATATAAAAAAGCTGTAGTTGAAGCTGATATGAAAGCTAAAGCTAATGGCGCTGTTGCTGTAGAAATTGTTGATAAATCAGGCAAGAATAAAAAAATAATAGCATTTACTGGTGATGATGCTAAAGCTATTAAACAAGCACAAGAATCTGGAGATCTTAAAGCATTAAGAGAAGCAACAGTTGGTAAATATGAACAATTTAAAGATTGGGATTTATCAACTACAGGTAATACAGGATTCAGATCTGCAAGAGGTGCAGATGGATGGCAATTACCTTGGGGTGCTAAAGAAGGTAGAGCTAGAATTTTTGATATGTATGGTGATAATCATGGAAATCTTTTCACCAAAGGTGGTAACTGGAGTGCTGATGTTAAAACAGGAAGACCTATCGATCCTGCTACTGAATTAACTACTGCTACGGTTGATGCTGCTTTAAAAGATAACAGAACTAAAGCTCTTGATTAGTTACGTGATATATCTAGAAGACGTAAAATTGGTGCTGATAATGCAAAGAAAAGAATCAAAGATACCAATGACGTATTTACTGCAGAGATTAAAACAAAAAAAGACGCATTAGATGCAGCTAATGCAGCAGGTGAACCTGGTGCAATAACAGCAGCGCAAAATGCTTACGATGATGCTTTAATGAGGCAAACAGAATGGCAAACTAAACGAGCAAAATTATAGTCTTTTATTGATGATTTTAATAACGGTGCTGTATATGATAACTGGAAATCTAGATATTTACAAGGTGCTGGAGATGATGCTAAATTGGTAATTAGCGATCCTCGTTATACTCGTAAGGAAGAATTAGTATTTAAAGATATTTTATAGAATTTAGGAATCAAACCTCATAACCTTAAATACGAAAAAGGAGGGCGTATTCAAGCCCTTGCCCGATTTCTCCAACCGGGTGATAAGATAGAAATAACAAATACTACTCACAACGGCGATTGGTTTAGAGATATGTATAGCTCAACAGCTATGCAAAATTGGTTTAATACTATTAATATCAATGATCCTGATTCTTATAATAGATTTAATGAATTTTAGGATACTTGGCGAAATAATTTAAAAAATACTGGTTACGATGGTAATTATGCTAAAAGAGATAAAACTGATGGAGTTAGATCTCGTCAAAATGCTTGGAACGAAGTAACTGGTACTAATGTAGTTTTTGAAGGATTAAATGTTACTAGTAATAATGGTAATACAGGAGATAATAAAGCTGGCGGTTGGGAAGACGGAGTATTTGGAGCACAGGAGTTTATGAGACATACTGGTTCTAAAGAATCTTGGGCAGGTAGAGATACAGAATTAGCTGCGGCTAAAGAAGCTTGGAAAAAGAAAGGTTTTGATTATTATCTTGATGAGGAAACAAACATGTATAAAATTAAACCTATTGAACAAACAGCCCCTGTAGTAACTGAAAAGCCTGTGGGTAATACTGGCACAGATCCTCTTAGTACTAAAAAACCAACTGTTACTCCATCAAAACCAGAGAAAAAGAAATTTTCTTGGGAAATGGATCCTAATATAAAATTTGGATTACCTAGAGCAATGTATGCTGACTTCATGAATCGAAAAATGACCGATTTAATGAAGGAGAGTCCAATTTTACAAAATCCATTTGAATATCATAGAACTGTACAAAGTGATTTAAATGCTGAAATGTAGGGGCGTAGATCTGCTGCAACTTTAGCAAATATGGCAAGCAGACCAATGACTTCTGATGCTTCTTTATAGATGGCTACTTAGTTAGAAGCTGCTAATAAAGGTCAAGAGTTCATCAATAAAGGCATGGAAACTAGTAATACAGCATACAGACAATCTGCAGAATTAGCGTGGCAACAAGAGAAAGAAAATGCTAAAAATAGAAACGCAATTGCTGGTATCAACAATGCTGCAATGGCTGCCACTGATTTTAATAATAGAAAACACGAAGCTGCTTATTTATCTAAAAAACATACCATTTGGGATACTTTTGCTAAACAACTTGAGTATGATGCTAAAACAGAGCAATTAGAAAAGAAAGCAGAACAAAAAGCTTTAGTTAATTCTGATATTCGTAAAGAAGTGCTTGATGAAGTATTGTCTGAAAACGGTGCAGCTAAATATGGATTATCACCATCTCATGTAGCAGTTCTTTAGGAACTTAATTCCGGTAAAAGTATGTCTCAACTATCCGCAGAACAACAAAAATTAGCTATAGAAGCTAATAAAATTGTAGAAGAACAAATAACTAGTCGTTATGCTAAATGGAGAGGATTGAGACGTTATTACAAAAGTACTCCTAAACCATCTACTCCTACTAAACCTAAAGTTACATATACTGTAGTAGATAAGAAAGGTGGAAAGATTGAGATAGCCGGAATTAAAGCAAGAACCGCAGACGCTGAACGATTTCAGAAGTTAATACTAGAATCTATTAAGAGAAATGAAAAATCTTTAGACCGACTTTCTAAAAGTATGGTTAATTATGTAAAAGATATAATGAAATGATAATTAAATTTTAGCAAGGAGGTCTCGCACCTCTAGTATCATATGAACCAGTAACTGTTACTGGTGGAGCAGCTGCTACTACTTCCGAAAAGAGTAGTAGCGGCTCTGATTTAACAGATAAAGATTTATTAGAGTTACTTAAAGATCTTAACGGACTTCCTAGTGATATTGCTACTATAACAAACAGTTTACAGAACTTTTACATTGATTAGCAATACAATCCTTATCACAGTACTTCTAATATTGCATCACGCTATGCAAGCATAATAGCTTAGGTAAAAACTGCAAAGTTTAATCATGAACAATATAAAGAAGCGCAAGATTAGGTAATTAAAAACGGAGGAATTAATGAATATGCTATTGATGAACACGGTAGACTATACTGTATGAATAGTGAAGGAGACGTTAAATTATTAAAAGCAGAACAATTACAAAATAACTCGGAATATCAACCATTAACTAATTCAGAATTATTACATTACAGAGCTCATAATATACCATTTAAAAATGAAATGCTTAGCATAGTTAAAAATGGAATTGGAATGAAATCTGTAACTAATATGATTTAGGAAGTTATTGGTAATATCGGAACTACATCTATTTCTAGAGAAAGTTATGCTAAAACAAAAGCAACTTCAATGTTAAAAGGACTTGAAGATTTCAAACGAGCTTCTTAGGAAACTGATGGTAGTTATAATCCAACCGTAGAAAATTTATATAAAAGTAAATTATTAACTAAATCTCAAGCAGAACAAGCACAACAAGCATTTGATTATGTATGGAATACATTACCTGAAAACGCAAAGACTTTATTAAAAATAAAAGGAGGTACTGGTGAAGAAAGAGGTGCTAAAACATTAATAATGAAACTTCTTAGTTCTACATTAGATTCCGAATCTTCATTTAGTTTAGACTTAGAAGAATCTCCTACGATGTCAAGTTCTAAGAGTGGTTCTAAATCTGGAGGCAATGGTTTTAAAATGGATCCTGTTCAATTATTAATGAATGGTTATGGACAAGATTAGAAAATTACTATTCAGACTGCTTCTGGAGGAAATAATGGTATTGATGTTAATACTGTTAGAATGCCAATTGTAAGTAAAGAAGGTAAAAGTATTGGTACTAGTGCTACTCTTGATGATATTACTACTAGTGGTTTCTCAGGTTATCTTGATTTTGAAAACGCTAGTATGGGAGGTACAATGATTCCTACTGTTGGATTTAGTAATATTGCTGTTAATGGTACTGCTTTATATACAGCATATCTTCCTGTTGATATGAAAGAGTTTAACGAAACAGGTAATATTAAACCTGATATTGCAATGTTAGGTCGTTATAAAGAAGCACAAGATATTATAGCACAGCAAAATATTACTGATCCTGAACAAATTAATGCTGTTTATCAAGAATATCAATTACCAGTAATGTATGGACCTGATGGAGATATTCTTACTAATTATATACAATTTGGAATAGTTAATGCTACAGCATTAGAATCTGCGTTTAATGAAGATGTTAGTTTTGATGATTATCTCCAAGAAACAACTGATGAAAATATTATCGCTAACACTTTAAGTATTATTAATGGTGGTAGAGATTCTAAAGATAAAATTGATCATGATGCTAAGAGTTTCTTAGATTCTGTATTTGGAACAGATTATGATCATGTTTATAAAGGAACTGTATTTATTCCTGTAAATACTGATTACTTTACTGCTACAGCAGGTTTTGGAAATTATCCAACACCAACAGAAGCATAGACTGTGGAAGCTAAATAGCAAGCTGCACAAAGATAGAAAATAGCAACTGATAATTATGTTAATCCTGGAAGATTATGAATACTCCAAAAGAAAATGATATGCTTCTTAATATGTTAGCTAATCCTCTGTTTACCGTAACTGATTTTTAGTCAGTTGGGTTAACAGGGGATAATACTAACTTATTATCAGAAGATACATATAAAGCAAGTGATAAAATTAGAAATAATGAGATTTTCCAAACTGATGGAAAATTTGATGAAGCCAAATTCCATAAATTTTATGTAGGAGCTGGACAATTTTATAATCAATTAACTACATAGAATTATGAGCAAGCTATTATGGATGAAGCTCTATTTAGTAAAGATAATATATGGGTTGAACCCGCTAAAAGAAAATTAGACTATACTCCTAAATTAACTAGAAGAGCAAATGAAAATTTAATAACTAGTAGTTTGGAATCTGTAGGTAAAAGAGGTCCAAGAACAATGTCTATTAGTGAAATTGCTCAAACATAGAAAGTATATGATACAAAAACAGGAGAATGGAAAGATTCTCCTAACGATGCATTTTTCAGTAATTTCTTCGATACATTAGTATTGGCTACTTACGATGAAGATGTTTTTGATCCAGAAACAGGTCAAAAGATACATTCTAAAGGCGAATATAAACTGAATGATGCTGGTACTTATTATTATGAAACTCTTGGTGGAAGAGATGTTTATGGTAAACAAGTACTTAATAAAATGAACGTGTTAACTACTGACGGATCCGCTGCTAATAAATTCGACTTTTTTGATTCAGATGATATTGAGCAAAAAAGTATAGGTGGAAGTATTCTTAAAAATGCAGCGTTAGTAGGAACAATGTTTATCCCAGGTATCGGACCTGTAATCAGTGGATTGAGTGTTTTAAATCAAGCTGTTGGATTAGCCGCTACTTTGGGTAAATTGTTTGTTGGAAATGAAAACGAAACTCTAAATAATATATAGGCTTGGACTAAAACTGTTAATCGTTCAAGTCAAACTGAATACGCTGCTCAAAATACATGGTGTACTGAGAACTTTTTGAATATGATTGGCGATACTGTTGGGCAGTTAAAAGAACAACGTTGGATATTCCAAACAGCTCCTTATTTATTTGGAGATGTTAAAGGAGCAAAAGCTATGACTACCAAAGGTTACGAAGCATTAAAGAAAGCTAAAGTTAAAGAACTTAATGATACCTTTAAGGTAAAAGATGTTCTTGATGATGTTTTAAAACAAGGTGGACATAACTTAGAAAGAAAGGGTGTTTCTGATTATGTTGCTGGAATGAATCAACTTATAGAAAGAAAAGCTCTTAATTATGCTGATGATTTAGTAAAACAAGCTTAGAAAGTAAGTTCTCCTTTAGCAAAAGCGTATATGACTGGTATTACAGTTCAAGACACTTATGGAGAAGCTAAAGCAGCTGGTGCTTCTGATATGGAAGCAGCTTTGTTAACTTTAGGTTATGCTGCAGGTGAAGCTGCTATTTTAAATACAGGACTTGGAGAATGGATTATGCCAGAACTTCAAGGAGATAAATTTAAAATGAGAGCAATTGCTAACGCATTAACTAAAGAAGTTAGAGAAGCTAATGAAAAATATATTGTTGATAAAGCAAAGAAAACTTGGGTTCAGAAGATTCTAGAAACAGGTCGTAAAATTGCTAATAATCATTATGCTGAACAAGCTTTATTAGGTACCAAAGGGTTAGACGTTGTAGGAGCTCACGCATTAGGTGAAGCATTTGAAGAAACTTCAGAAGAATTGCTTGCTGATTTATCTAAAAGTATTTTTAATGTAACTCGCTGGTTGAGAGGTGAAGAAGCACTTGATTTAGGTGAATGGGAAAATGTAGGAGACCGTTATTTAATGTCTGCTTTAGGTGGATTTGTTGGTGGTGGTATTACTAGTGCTGGTACTGATTTTTAGACTGCTAACAGTTTATCTAAAATGAATAAGACTCAAGCAATGCAAGAGCTTATTTATATGGTCAATAACGGACAAGAAAAAGAGTTTTTAAAACAAGTTAATAAAATGAATCTTGGTAATAAAAACTTATCAGCAAAAAATATTATTGATACAATTAACGATAAACCTATATTTGCAGAAGGAACTAAAAGTGATAATCAAGATGCTGCTATTAAAAATCTAGTAAAGAATGAAGTAGCATTTATTAAAAATGTACTAGAATCAGAAGGTGCTAAGATTAGTACAGAATCATTATTAAATAAACTTACTTTAGAAGATTAGAATTAGGTATTACGTGAATTTAAATTAATAAATTTACAAAATACTCAATCTATGGGATTGTTTCTGTAGAATTTCTAGAATCTTCAAAATGATTTAGTAGTAACCCACGCAGAATTAGCTAAATTAAACGCAGAAGGTACAGATACTGCTGAAGAAACTCCTGAAATATCAAGTAGAAGAAAGTTACTTGAAGAAAAACTTAAACTTACACAAGAAGAAATACAACATTATCTTAATGGTAATCTCGTTCCAGAAGCAACAAGAGATGCGATTTTTGAGATGAATCCTTTATTAAGTGATCATTTAATTAAGATTGCACTCCCATTCTATGCTGAAAGAATGTATGGTAAAAAATGGAATGAATTGTCTGATTCTGAAAAAGAAGAAGCTACTAAAAAACATAAAGCATACATGGAAACCAGTGCTAAAAATGATATACATACAGCGGCTGGAATATTCCATGATATGACTGAATTGTTTACACCTTTTGCTACACAAGCTCAACAATATGTTTAGAATCTTCAAAAAGAAGAATATTAGTCAGTACTTAGGTTACAAGATGCTGTTTAGCAAGCTTTTGATTATTTAAAAGTAGATCCTTCACAAGAAGGGTTTGATTCTGATACTTATATTAATGCAGTACAAGGTGTATTCGATCCATTTTATAAGGAAGGGGAGGGTTTAAATCCTGATAGAAATGCTTTAGATACTACTGGAATTGAAGCTACAGCTGGAGATCTGATCTCTGAAGATTCTAGAAATGAATTATCTGAAATTATAGCGCGATTAAGAATTATTGAACAAACTAATACGGATGATTCGTATACAGAAGAAAATAAAAAAGCAGATATAAATACTGCTTTACTAAATTATAAAAGGGTTTTAGTAAATGCTACTATAGATTTAGTAGATAGTTAGGTGAGACCTTTCATTAAACTCGGACATATTAATTCTGAAGTAAGAGAAGCACTTATAAAATCATTAAATACAGTTAAAGCTATTGCCTAGTATAACATGGAAAATGCTACTGGTGCAACACCAGATGAAGCTAGAGCAATGCAAACTAAATATGCTAACGATGTAAAATCTATATAGGAACATATTAAAGAGATTAAAAATCTTACTAATACTCCCATATTAGAATATCTTAATCAATTTGCATTAAGTACTACTAATTCTGATTTAAACATCGGTAAACATTGGGAAACAACTAAAGCTATCTTTATTAACAATAAAGAAGATTATGGTATGTTAACAGTTGATCCTGAGTGGACTGCTGATAACGAAGAAGCTTTAAATCTTGTTAATTCTTTCATTGCTGTTATTAATGGTATGAAAGTTGATAATGCTAGTTTTAATAATCCTACTGGTTATACTAAAATATTAAATAATATTTATAAAAAATAGGGCGTTAAAGACTATGTAGAATTAACAGAACTTGATTCTACTACTGCTGATTTAATTCTTCAAGATGCTTTATTAATTAAAGATCGTTTGGAATTTGCCAAAACTTTATCTGATATTAATTCCGGATAGAAATTAAAACAACAAGATAAAGTAGCTGCTAATAAAAATATCTTATTATATAAACAATTCTAGCGTCTTGTTACTAGTCTTGATGACGATGAATGGACTGCAAAAAAAGATTGGAAGGGTATTGACGAATTAAGAAATACATTAGAATCGTTAAGTTCTTTACCAAATTTTGCTGATAATGAAAAAATACGTTTAAGTAAAGAAGAGAGACTAGAATCTGAAAAAGAAGCTATTCTAATAGAAGATGCTATTTATGATTTCTTTGAGAAAAATAAAGAAGCGGACGGATCTATTAATTCTGATAAACTAGGAGGTTTGTTAAAACAATTTGCTGGTATGGGAGGATTCTTCCAAAAAACCGGAGATTTATTAACAGAAGGTAGTAAGTCATTAGATACTAATTCCTTTATTTGGTATTTAGCTGCTAGAGCTGCTGTAAAATCATCTAATTATCAAGGTGCTTATAAAGATTCTATTACTGATGAAATTGCACCAATTGCTTCCCAAGGTTTAGCTACATATTTAGGTGTTGCTGCTATTACAAACATGAATGTATTAAATTCTTTTGTAGAAGCTTATAGAAATACAGTAGTTAAAGAATTTAATGATCTTGAAGAAAGTGAAAGAACGACACTCTTAAATAATTTCGACGGAAGTACTGTTTATTCTAAGGATTTATTAAACTATTTTGCAGGACACAATGTCTTACCTCAATATTTAAATATGGTATTTATTGAAGGTGCTCCTGGTACAGGTAAATCTAAAGGTGTATTTACTAGTGTTATTAACATGGTTAATAAAATTGATCCTGACTTTTTAAAGGATGCTATGTATGTACACGCTACTGAAGATTCTGCAAAAGAGGCTAATACTGCTACTGGATTAAATGGTATTTATAAGAGTAGAGAAGATTTCTTAAAATATATCTCTTCAGAATGGAAAGACACTAAACATAATATTAAAACAGAAACTGATTCTGCAGGTGAAAAACGTACTGGACGTTTTTTATATGATGATTCTTATGAATTTAAGGATGGACGTATAGTAAATAAATGGAAACTCAATCATTATGGTGACGATGTTCCTAAAGTAATCTTTATCGATGAGGTTACTCATTATAATCAACAGGAACTTAGCATGATTGAACAATTTGCAAGAGAAAATGGTATTGTTGTTTTAACAGCTGGTGATATGGATCAGGATACACAAGTAGCATATGCAAAACTTGAAGGTCGTATTGCTGATGTTACCATGCACAGAAACAATTTTATCAGATCTCCTAAATTAGGTGTTAGTTTGAGAACTTTAAACAAGTAGATGACTAACAGTGTTACAAGTACACAAGCTGCAATAGGAAGATTACGTCATGGTAAAACTGCCCAACTTAATTTTAATTATTTAGACTCTGATCCTAACCACAGAGGTTTATATGGTGTTAAAACACATCAAGTGGAAACTGAGGATATGTCTGATGCTTAGTTAGAAGAAATTAAGCAATCTATCTAGTTAATGGTAGACACCGCTACAGGACCTATTGGTTATATATATTCGGATCCTAATTCTAAACTATATAAATATATTACTACTAATTTTGGTGAAGATAAAATTAAACCTTTTAAAGATTCCGATGCACAAGGTTTAGAAGGATAGTATTATATTGTTGAAAATAAAAGAAGTTATGCTGGAACAACACCTTCATCTGATGAACAATCTGCTTACATTAGATCTATTTATACAGGTATTTCTAGAGCAGAACAAGGTGTATTAGTTATAGCACCATCATCATATGGAAACATTGAAACTATTGGTAGTAAAGAGGATAAACGATATCAATTTGAAGAAATTACTCCAGCACAGAAGAAAAAAGCTGCTGATGCAGGAAGAAATTTATTAGAACAATTATTAGAAGATTTATCTCCAGAACCTTTAACTATTAATAGACCTACACCAATTGCAACAACAAGGACTACACCTCCTGTAACACCAGGAACGCCATTAGCACTTCCTGTCACTCCACCTGTTATACCATCACGCTATAATCATGGTTATTAGGACCTAGAAGAAGCTAAACGTGCTATGAATGATTTTGCGGATAATTTACGTTCTATTGGACACATTGCAGATTTATTAGTAGAACACGAAGGTACTGATAAACAAATAACACAAATTGATATTTATACTATTGATAATG
>RHMF01000822.1_pt1 | contig 13820 bp, 10 predicted proteins | sample 5365151 | NCBI WGS metagenome assembly RHMF01 (sample SAMN10266501, study PRJNA497801) | feces metagenome | isolation source: feces | host: Bos taurus | place: China: Prairie of Fairy Mountain | collected 2017-08-14 | reverse complement strand
ACATTAGTGAAAGGATTAGGATAACCAGCTTCATAACCAAAATCGTGTGTAGAGAAAGTTACAACACCACCATAGAAAGGCCAAGCAAATGCACCTTCACCAGCTGCGATTTCATCTCTTACAGCAGCCCAGTCAGTGTTCCATGTTCCGTTGTTGTGAATCCATTTAACCATAGCAATATCAGAACCAGAAACAGGTGCAACTGATCCAAATTTATATTTGCCATTATTACTTGTGAAAGGAGCTCCAATGAAAGTCCATTTGTTTACTGTCTTTTGTTCAGAAACAATTTCTACAATACCTGGAACACTATTCTCTCCTGTTGTCTTGTCAATCAACTGTCCTTGTTGAGTTATTTGAAGTATACCATTGTTTGTTACAAAATTATAATTGTTTTTAAGTACCAAATTGTGGTTAACTGTTACTGTGTGTCCTGCATTGATTGTCATGTATGCTGTCTGATTTTGATCAGGAACAACACCGCCATCCCAAGTATTAGGGTCGTTAAAGTTACCTGATTGTGCAGTTTCAAATCCTATTGAGTGTGTTTTGAAAGTTATTGTAGTTGTTATTGTTTCATTTAGGCTATTTTCAGGACAATCTTTTACTACGGTTAAAGTATATTCTGTGCTCGGAGTTAATCCTTCTAATAGTATAGAATTTGCATCTTCAGGTATGTCATAAGAATTGTCACCTAAAAGAAGTGAAGATATTTCTCCTTCCCAAGTTACTAAAGCAGTTGTTGGTTGTATGTTTGTAACCTGTAAATTAGCTACAGGTGGACAATTCTCATAAACATAGAAAGAGTAACTTATAGCATCCGAGTACAAAGTGTTCCCTTCTGTCGAGCAATCTGATTCTATTGTTAATATATAAGGAGTTGTTTTTGCTGGCAATATTCCGCTTAAAGTCATTTCGGTTGTTGTACCTGATTGAATAGTTTCTCCATTGTTTGTCAAAGAGCAACGGAAAGTTGTTTCGTTTGCTGTATTGTCTAGGTTAACTACATCCCAACTTGCAGTAAATGTTCCGTTTTCTCCTGCTGTAACTGCTAGATTTATTGGAGCTTCACAAACAATTGGTGTTTCTGGTGTTTCTGGTTTTGGTCCAATAACCAAAACGACTTTATCGTTGATTACTGCAAAATAGAAATTGTTGTCGCAATTATCTTCATTTGGACATCTTGCTTGTTCAAGTGCTGCAACTATATTATCAATATCGTCGCCAAAATAAGTATTGCTGATTGCAGTGCTTTCCGTTCCAACACTTACTACTTCACCATCTGTATCTATTATATTTCCATTTACAGTTCCAGAACAGTAGGTGTTAGAGATATTAGATGTTGCATCTCCAAACCACCCAGAGACTACTCCTCCGACACCAGCATGTGTAATTCCACCATGATTTTGTCCAGTAATTACAACAGCTTCTGCAACACAAAATGTTAAAGAGGCGCTAGGCATTGTATATCCACAAATTCCTCCTCCATAAGACCTTGCAGTTTCTACATTAGAATTAGAATTATTTGCAGTAACCTCACCTGTAAAATAACATCCCATTATACTAGCTTTGGTAGCTACAAATACAGAAGTAGATAAAATCTCACCTGTTGAGCCAACTAATCCTCCTACATATCCAGTTCCAATTACGTTCCCATGTCCTGTAGAGTAGCATAAATCCCCATGAAGAGAACCTGCTATTAAGCCTGTTGAGCAATTTCCTAAACCTCCTGAAACAGCAGTAGAATTTATATTTCCAATAACATTACAATTTGTTACCTTCGCTTTAGGTTTTGAATTCGAGCCGTATCCTGATGCTCCACTTACTGTTCCACATAGTAAACCTAGCTTAGCACCAGCATTATTTCCAGTCAACGTTACATTGGCATTGATATTTAGATTTTGGATTGTAGCACCACTACTAATTACGCCAAACAAACCAAAATTTTGATTGTCCGCAGTAGATTTGAAATTTGCTTGGTAAGAAATTGTGAAACCATCACCGTCGTAAGTTTTGTTAGAAGCTAAAGAAGCAATAATTGCACCAGTTTTTTCTCCTAAATTACCCAAGTCAATATTTGCTGTTTGGACGTAGTTCTTTGTTCCGTCAATTGCAAGAAAATCATCCGCATCGTTTATTTCTACTGTCGTTTGTGCGAAAGTTACTCCGCAAAGTAATACTGCCACTAAACTTAAAAATACTTTTCTCATAGCCTATTCCTCCTTTTTGTTTGAATTACGATAAACCATTGTTCCTACTGCTGCTCCACCTAAGCCCAACAACAAAAGCGTTGCAGGAGCTATCGGTAAAGCGGCTTTTTCTCCTCTAATACCATAGCTTTGGTCATATTTGTCTGACGCTCCGTCTTTTGGTGGATCATTAGGTTTTGGCAATTGAGCCATAAGCGTACTTGCACACATAAGAATGCAAGTAGTAATTAAAAATTTCCTCATTTTGTTTGTTATTTTGTTATTATTATTAAATTGTTTGTTTCTTTTCAAACATTGCAACTCTTCAAAAAGAGCACAATACAGTTTGCAAAGGTACAACATTTCTTTGAATTACCCCCCCCCTATCAATAAAAAAATACTGATTTTGAAGTTTTTTAACGTTTAATTCAAAGTTTCGAAATGTTGTATCTTGCTTTCCACATCTCTCTTTCGAAGAGTTATGGTTTTGTTTCCTTGTTCGATTTTTCGGCGTGCAAAGAAAAGAAAAATTATTCAACTGACAAAATATATTTTGGTTCTTGTTTGGTTCTTTTCATTTTTGCGTTGGGAATCAGGGGCTTGGGAAGGCGTTTTTGTGCTTTTTTTTATGCTTGGTATCCTTTGCTTTATTTTTTTTGCAATTTAGCAATAACGGTATTACCACTTACTGATAATGGTATTACCGCTTACTGATAATCGTATTACCACTTACTGATAATGGTATTACCACTTACTGATAATGGTATTACCAATTACTGATAATGGCAGTATCGGTTAGCGATAATGCTGATATCACTAACCGATACTTGTTGAAATCTGTTGTTTGGTTTTTTTTTATTCTTTGGAGCGTGTTTGTGAAAGGTGCTTTACAATATATATATGTAAGAAATAAAATTTTGAAAGCAAGAATGTGGGATTGCCTTTTTTTTTCGTATCTTTGCAGATTGCTATGATGGAAGAAAAACACTTGATCGACATAAGGAATAAAAGGGCTTCGTTTGAATATTTCTTTGTTCAAACTTTTCGTGCCGGCTTGGTGCTTTACGGAACCGAGATAAAGTCAATACGAGAGGGCAGAGTTAATTTGTCCGATGCCTATTGTATGTTTGATAAAGGCGAATTGTGGGTACATAATATGCACATTTCGGAATACAGATTCGGCTCTTACTACAATCATGAGGTGAAGCGTAATCGTAAACTCTTGTTGAAGAAGAACGAATTGAAGAAATTGGAGGCAAAAAGCAAGGAGAAGGGTTTTACTATCATACCTACGTTGTTGTTTGTCGATGAAAGAGGTTACGCAAAGTTGGAGATAAGTCTTTGCAAAGGTAAACACTCATACGACAAGCGAGAGACGATAAAGCAGAGAGACAGTAAGAGGGAGTTGGATAGGGTGATGAAGTATTAGCTTAAAAGAAAATGGTGTAATTTATCGATAGAAGAAAGATATGAAAAGAGCGTTTTTATTTATTCTTACAATGATATTAAGCCTTGGAGTTTCGGCTCAGGGTTTTGTGGTGAATGGTTCCTTGAAGGGAAGCAAGAAAGGAACGGCTACATTGAGAGTTTATTTCAAAGATGGTAACGAACAGCTTGATAGTGCTGCGATTGAAAAGGACGGTAAGTTCTATTTCAGAGGTCAAATCTTGGAAGCGGTGCCGGCTTTGCTGACTTTGAATGATAAGATGACTTATAGGCTTTACTTAGAGCCGGGAAAGACAATCGAGGTTAAGCTTGAACCAAACGGAAAAAAGAAAACGCAGATAAAGGGTTCTGCTTTGACTGACAAATGGTATGGAATCGTTACTCCAAAGGCTAAAGAGGACTATGATGTTCACTTGGAACGTTTGGACAATTGGGTGATTAACAATCCTGAGGATATATTCTGTGCTGATATAATTGCGTCTTACCTTGCTCATAAGTGGGAGGCAGAGGAATTGACTCGCAGTTTGAACACCTTGAAAGGCGAGGCGTTGAATACATATCACTATCGCCATTTGACAGAGAGGGTGAAATTGATGCAAAATCTTAGAGTGGGCGGAACGGCTCCTGATTTTTCGGCATCGGATCTTCAAGGTAAATCTCAAAGATTCAGTTCTCTTGTGAGAAAGAACAAATATACCTTGCTTACGTTTTGGGCTTCATGGAGCTTATCGGCAAGAGAGGAGAATCCGGATTTGATTAAGGTTTACAATAAGTTCAAGTCGGCAGGCTTTGAGGTGGTTGGAGTGTCGTTAGATGATGATAAAAATGCTTGGAAACAAGCTGTACAACAAGATAAGTTGCCTTGGATTCAGCTAAGCGAAGGAAAGAAATGGGAAAGCAAGTCTGCAAAGTCTTATTTGTTGAAGATGGTGCCTTATAATGTGTTGATAGATGAGAATAACAAGATTTTGGCGTTCAATCTTAAACCTCACCAATTGAAAGACAAGCTTACAGAATTGACAGGCAGCAAAGGATTCACTATAGAAGGGGAATTAGATGAGTTGAACGAGGGTGTTATAACGATGGATCTTTTGTTGGCAAATGGCGAAAAGCAACGTTTGACAACTAAGGTGGTGAATGGTTTGTTTGTTCTTGAGGGTTATGTCGATAGAACGTGCATGGCGACAATCAATTTGCCGACTCGAAGCGGTAGCATTTCGTTCTTTATGGGCAATGAGAACATTAACATTAGCGGAGATATAAACGATGTTGATAATGTTAAGATTGAGGGCTCGGAAAGCAATGATGCGTTTTTGCAAATTGCTAATCGTTGCAACCGTCAAAAGAATCCTATGCAGTGTTTGATGAATTACGTTATCGAAAACCCTCAAAGCATTTATTCTCCTTTCATTTTGAGTTCGTATCTTGTGCCTTACTTGAACAATAACGAGTTAAGAGAAATCTTTTCTCAACTTTCGGGCGAGGCTACTCAAATGTATCAATACGATTTGTTGAAAAAGCATATTGCCGAACTTGATAACAACGAGACTTTGGGCGAAAAGGTTAAGGATTTCAGCCTTTCTGATGTGAACGGAAAGCAAGTTAAGTTGAGCGAGTTTGCTGCTAAGAATGAGTGTACTTTGATTCATTTTTGGGCTTCTTGGGACGTGAAGAGCTGTGAAACGAATAAGGAATTGAGATTGATATATAATAAGTATAAGGCTGAGGGTTTCAATATCATTAGCGTGTCTTTGGACGACGATAAGGCTTCTTGGTTAAAGGCAATCAAGACTTACGGTATGCAATGGACAAATGTGTCTGACCTTAAGCGTTGGAACAGCATTATGGTTAAGTTGTATGGTTTGGAATACATACCTCAAAACATTCTTGTCGATAAACAAGGTCGTATAATTGCTAAAAACATTTCTTACACTGACTTGAATCAAAGATTGTTGTTGATGTTGATGAAGCAAAAGTAAGAAGTAGGCTTTTTGCAAGGGGTAAACGAATATATAGAAACGAAGAAATAAAATCATAGATTAAAGTATGGGTAAAATAAATCTTGTGGGTGATAAGCCGATTTGGAGAGTGGTTGTTCAGTATCTTTTGATAGTGATAGGTATTATGATGTATTGTTTCAGCTGGTCGGTATTTTTGGTGCCTACTCACATAATTGGCGGTGGCGTTGTCGGATTGGCTACAATTGTGTTTTATCTTACGGGCATTCCAATCGGTGTAACAAACTTTGTTGTCAATGGAGTGTTGCTGATAATCGGTTATAGGATTTTGGGAGGTAAGTTCGGATTGAATACCATTATTGGTATGGCAACTGCATCTCTTAGTTTGATTCTTTTCCAACAAGTGTTGGAGGTGCAAAATATGGATTGCTTTAAGTTCGAAAATATGGAATTGGTAACTAAGGCTATACTTGGTGGTGTTGTGTCGGGACTTGGTATCGGTATTTGCTTTATCAATGGCGGTAATTCGGGCGGTAGTGATATTATTGCTTTGATTGTAACTAAGTATAGAAACGTTTCTCCGGGTTCGGTTATTCTTATTGTGGACGCATTCGTTATTGCATCTACTCTTTTGGTGCCTGACGGATTGGGACTTGAGGGTATGGTGTATTGTTATATTGTTTTGGTGGCTTTCACTTATACTTTGGACTTGGTGGTTGAAGGTCAAAAACAAACATATCAAATAACTATTATGTCGCAAAAGAATGAAGAGATTGCCGATGTGATAGGTAATGAGGTTAAACGTGGAGTTACTCTTCTTAATGGTTGGGGTTGGTATAGCAAAAAGGACCAAAAGGTTTTGTTGGTTATCGCTCAAAAGAAAGATAGAGTGGAAATAATGCGTTTGGTTAAAGCAATAGACCCTAATGCCTTTATTTCTGTTGCTAAGACTCAAGGTGTGTACGGTAAGAATTTTGATACGATAAAGAACTAATCGTGATTTGTCTTAACGAAAAGATATTCGGGCGAAATATGCAGGGAAGTAAAAATACTTCTTGCTTGTTTCGCTCGTTTTTTATTTTGTTTTGCGTGTTTGTATCGTTGCTTTGGGCTTCTTGTTCGAAGAAAGAGACAGACTCAAACAAGAAAGTATTTCGCTATAATGAAGTTGCAGGGATTGCATCTTTGGATCCGGCTTTTGCAAAGGACCAAGCTATGATATGGGCTTCGCTTCAATTGTATAACGGATTGGTGCAAACGGATAATCAACTGAACATTCAGCCGTCGATTGCAAAGGATTGGGAAATCTCTGACGATGGTAGGGAATACCGATTCTTTTTAAGGACTGATGTGTTCTTTCATCCGCATAAGTTATTCAAAGAGGGAAAGCGAAAAGTCGTTGCAGAGGATTTTGTTTACAGCATAAACAGGGTGTTAGACGAAAAGACAGCTTCGCCAGGCAGGAGTTTCTTTACTTGTATTGAGAAGACCGAAAGCGGATATAGCATCATAGCAGAGAATGATTCGGTTTTGACAATCCGCCTCAAAGAACCCTTTTCACCATTTCTTGGAATCCTCTCCATGCCTTATGCAAGTGTGGTGGCAAAAGAGGTGGTTGAACATTATAAGGAGGACTATAGAAAAAATCCAATAGGGACTGGGCCTTTCAAATTTAAGATGTGGAAAGAGGGTGTGAAGCTTGTGTTTGTTAAGAATGAGGATTATTTCGAAAAAGACTCTCTTGGCAATTCTCTTCCTTACTTAGATGCTGTGGCTATTACCTTTATAATAGATAAACAGTCGGTTTTCTTGGAGTTTGTTAAAGGTAACATTGACTTTATTTCTGGAATCGATCCGAATTATAAAGATGAAGTGCTGACAAGAAGCGGAAAACTTCAACCGAAGTATCAAGACAAGATTCAGCTGCTTACACAGACTTATCTGAATACGGAATATCTCGGCTTTAGAATGGATGCTGATTCTCCGCTTCAAGATAAGAGGGTGCGTCAAGCGATAAATCATGGATTCGATAGGCAGAAGATGATAAAGTATCTAAGGAATAATATTGGTGTTGCGGGCAAATGGGGAATTTTACCTCAAGGTTTGGCAGGTTTTGATTCGACTGCAAAAATGTATAATTACAATCCGCAGTTAAGTAAGCAGCTTTTGGCTCAAGCGGGATACCCTAATGGTGAAGGCTTATCTGAAATTACTTTATCAACCACTGCTTCCTATCTTGATTTGTGTAAGTATATTCAACAGCAACTTGGATTGCTCGGAATAAAAATAAAACTTGATGTCAATCCTCCTGCTGCTCTTAGAGAGAATATGGCACAAGGCAAGTCGGAATGGTTTCGTGGCAGTTGGATTGCTGATTATCCCGATGCGGAAAACTATCTTTCGCTTTTTTACAGCCCTAATCGCTCTCCTAAGGGTTCGAATTATACGGCTTTTTCTTCAAAGGAGTATGACCGTCTTTATGAACAAGCAAGAAGGGAAACTGATTTGGAAAAACGAATCGTGCTATACAAGAAGATGAACGCCATTTTGTTGGAAGAGGCTCCTATTGTGGTGTTGTATTATGACCAAGTGCTTAGGTTTACTCAAAAAAACATAAGTGGTTTAGAGCCGAATCCGATGAATCATTTGGTGCTGAAGCGTGTCAAAAAGCACTAAGGCTTACCTTATATTATAATAGTGTATTTCTAATTCTCGATTTTACGTTCCTTTGATGTGCAAATTGTCAAATAAATAGCAAATTTGTCAGTTTGGATATGGAGTTTTATTGCTTTGAGATGTAATTTTGTCAGATAGAACTCTTTGGAACGAAAGTTGTTTCCTTATAGTAAACTTAATGGATAAAGCTTATGGAAACAAGAAATAGTAAAACAGAGAATCTAAATCGCTTTGCACACAACCTTATCGAACAAGCAAAGCAAGGAAAGCTCGATCCGGTGATTGGAAGAGATGAGGAGATAAGACGTGTGTTGCAAATACTTTCGCGACGTACGAAGAACAATCCTGTACTCGTCGGAGAACCGGGCGTAGGTAAGACTGCAATTGCCGAAGGTTTGGCTCAAAGAATTTTTAAGAAAGATGTGCCGGAGAATCTTAAAGATAAGTTGATTTATTCTTTGGATATGGGTGCTTTAATTGCCGGAGCAAAATACAAGGGTGAGTTTGAAGAAAGGTTGAAAGGGGTAGTTAATGAGGTGATTGCTTCTGAGGGTGATGTGATTCTTTTTATTGATGAGATACATACTCTTGTTGGTGCTGGTGGTGGCGAAGGTGCTATGGACGCTGCAAATATTCTTAAACCAGCTTTGGCAAGGGGTGAATTGAGAGCAATTGGCGCTACTACGCTTAATGAATATCAGAAATTCTTCGAAAAGGATAAGGCGTTGGAGCGTCGTTTTCAGATGGTGTTGGTTGATGAGCCTACGGTGAATGATACTATTAGTATATTGAGGGGCTTAAAGGAAAGGTACGAGGTTCATCATCATGTGCGGATTAAAGATTCTGCTATTATAGCTGCTGCACAGATGTCGGCAAGATACATAACTAATAGATTTCTTCCAGATAAGGCGATTGATTTAATTGATGAGGCGGCTGCAAAACTAAGAATGGAGATTGATTCTTCGCCTGAGGAGTTGGACGAAATCGAAAGACGTTTGATGCAACTGGAGATTGAGAGGGTGGCAATCAAAAAGGAGAAAGATGAAAAGAAAGTAAAGGAACTTTCAAACGAAATAGAAAGCCTCAAAAAAGAAAGAGACGAATTGCGTAAACGCTGGTTGGAGGAAAAGCATTTTGTAGATGCGATTCAAGATGAAGTAAAGAAAATCGAGCGATACAAGTTTGAAGCCGAGCAAGCTGAAAGAGCGGGGGATTATGGTAAGGTTGCAGAGTTGCGTTATGGAAAAATCAAGACTGCGGAAATGGATTTGGAAAACTACAAAGCAAAATTGCGACAGATGCAAGCAAGTGGGGCTTTGATAAATGAGGAAGTTGATGACAACCATATTGCGGAGGTGGTTTCTAAATGGACGGGTGTGCCGGTTGCAAAGATGATGCAGAGTGAGAAAGAGAAGTTGTTGAACTTGGAAAGCGAACTTCGTAAGCGTGTAATTGGGCAAGATGAGGCTATTGGTGTGATTGCAAACGCTATAAGAAGAAGTCGAAGCGGATTAGGTGACGAAAACAGACCTATAGGTTCGTTCTCATTTTTGGGAAGTACTGGTGTGGGAAAGACAGAGTTGGCAAGGGCTTTGGCAGAGTTGCTTTTCGACAAGGAGGATCTTATGGTTAGGATAGATATGAGCGAATATCAAGAACGCCATTCTGTTTCGCGTTTGATAGGTGCTCCTCCGGGATATGTGGGTTATGAAGAGAGTGGACAATTGACTGAGGCTGTGAGAAGGAAACCTTATTCTATTGTATTGCTTGATGAAATTGAGAAAGCGCATCCTGATGTTTTCAATATTCTTTTGCAAGTTTTGGAAGATGGAAGGTTGACTGACAATAAGGGAAGGGTGGTTGATTTTAAGAATACCATTATTATAATGACGTCAAATATTGGTTCGGAGATTCTTCAACAAGCAATAGAGAACGGAAACTTTGAAAAGGATTCCGAATGGGAAAAAGCAAAACGAGAAGTCTTGGAGTTGATGAAGCGAACCATAAGACCGGAATTGTTAAACCGAATAGACGAGATAGTAGTCTTCAAACCGCTTATGAAAGAACAAGTAAGAGAGATAGTCAAACTTCAACTTGCAAGATTGCAAAAGCGATTTGTCGATAAGAATATTGAGTTGACATGTAGCGAAGAAAGCATCGATTATCTTGCAGACAAGGGTTATCAACCTGATTTGGGAGCAAGACCTGTCAAAAGGGCTGTTCAGAAATATGTAATCGATAGATTGTCAATCTTTATGTTGGAAGGCAATCTGCAAAACAGCATAAGGGTTGAGATGTTTGTTGCAAACGATGAATTGAATTTCAGAATAGTTTAATCAAATTGTGATTTTAACGATGCTAAACAAGGGTAAGAAAAATAATACCCTTGTTTTTTTATTGTGTTTTGATAAAATTGTTTAGTAAAAAGCCTTATCTTTGCATATCAAAACAAAAATAGTTATGGCATTAATTAAATCAATTTCAGGTTTTAGAGGAACCATTGGCGGTAAAACCAACGATGGCTTGACTCCTATCGATACAGTCAAATTTGTATCTGCGTTTGCAGCTTTCATAAAGGAACTTTACAATAAGGAAAAGATTACAATAGTTCTCGGAAGAGACGCAAGAGTTTCCGGAGAGATGGTTTCGCATTTGGTTGTTGGAACTTTGATGGGAATGGGTGTTGATGTTATAGATACAGGTCTTTCAACCACTCCAACAGTTGAAGTAGCTGTTACGGAGAAAAAAGCAGATGCAGGTATAATACTTACAGCTAGTCATAACCCTATGCAATGGAATGCACTGAAGTTTCTTAACGCTAAAGGGGAATTTATTTCTGCTTCAGAGGGAAAAAGAGTTCTTGAATTGGCTGCAAGTGAAGATTTCTTGTTTGCGGAAGTTGATAAATTAGGTCATTGCATAAGCGACACAACAACAATAGATAGTCATATAGAAAAGGTGTTGGCTTTGGAGCTTGTTGATGTTGAGGCAATAAAACAAGCAAATTTCAAAGTAGCATACGATGCTGTCTGCTCAACAGGAGGATTGGTTTTGACCAAACTTCTTAATGCTTTGGGAGTTCAGCAAATTGTTGCATTGAATCCCGAACCTACAGGATTGTTTCCTCATAATCCCGAACCACTTCCTGAAAACATTACTCAAATATGTGAAGCCGTAGTTGCAGAAGGTTGTGATGTCGGATTTATTGTTGATCCTGATGTTGATAGATTGGCAATTGTGTGTGAAAATGGTAAGCCTTTCGTAGAGGAATACACCCTTGTGTCAGTTGCAGACTATGTTTTAGACCATACAAGTGGAGCAACTGTTTCGAATATGTCTTCAACCAAAGCTCTAAGAGACGTAACCGAGGCAAAGGGACAAAAATACTACGCATCAGCTGTTGGTGAGGTGAACGTGGTTGAAAAGATGAAGGAAATGAATGCTGTAATTGGTGGCGAAGGAAACGGAGGTATCATTTATCCTGCTTTGCATTACGGTCGTGATGCTTTGGTTGGTATTGCTTTGTTCTTGAGTTTGCTTGCTAAGAGTGGAAAAACATGTTCTCAACTCAGAGCAACATATCCTGAATATGAGATTTCAAAGAACAAAATCGAGCTTACACCGGATATAAATGTTGATTCCATCTTGGAGCAAATGGCAAAGAAATATGCAGATTATGAAGTCTCTACAATAGATGGCGTAAAGATAATGTTCGAAAAAGAATGGGTTCATTTGCGTAAAAGTAACACCGAACCGATAATAAGAATCTATTCGGAAAGTCGAGATATGGAATCGGCAGATCGCTTAGCTAAAAAGATAATGCAAGAAATAATGGAATTGAAATAATAAATTAAAACCTTAATACTATGAAAAAATTAACAGCATTTGTGTTTGGATTAGTTGCATCTTTGTCTTTGTTCGCACAAACGCCAAGTGTAACAACCAATATTTTGAATACGACATCTACAACCATAGAAGCGTCATTTGTAATGAACGAAGAGTGTACAAAATATCATATTCTTGCTTCTGCAGCAGGAGAAATGGAACAATGGTCTGCAATGTTCCAAACTCCGTTAAGAGATTTGGTTATCTCATGGTCTCTTGGCTTTGAAGTAGATTCAACATATACTTGGACAAAAATGGTTCCTAATACAGAGTATGTTGTATATGTTGTTGCAGTTGGTGCTTCTGATACATCAGATGTTATGATGACAAATTGCACTACTCCACAGGGCGGTGGCGAAGGAGAAAGCGTTATGACAGTTGAGCTTTCTAACATAACAGAAACCTCAGTTATCCTTACAGCTACTCCAAACGATCAAACAGCTCAGTTCCTTGACGGAATAGTTGAAAGAGCCTTTTATGAGGAAGTTGGACAGGATTCATTGATGTCAATATTGACAGAACAGCCAATGTGGTTATATGAAACTGATGTTTGGGAATGGTTAGACCTTGACTCAGGAATGGAATACTATGCTTTTGCAATAGGACAAAATGCTTTGGGAGTATGGGGAGAAATGACTCTTGTACCATTCAAAACTCTTGATGCAGTAGGTTTGAAAGAGGTGGTGGAAGAATCAAGTTTCGATTTGTATCCAAACCCTGCAAAAGAACAAGTATTATTACAAGGATTGACAGCAGGTTCTCTTATTGAGATTTCAGACATTCAAGGAAAGGTAGTTTTGACAAAAGAAGCTGCTGGAATGGAATTAAAATTGGATTTGTCTGCTTTGACAACTGGAGTTTATCACATAAAGATATACGATCCACAAACAAAGAAAAGCACAGTCAAAAGACTGATTGTTAATGAGTAATTCAAAAAGAATATATCTGCTTGTTTTACTTTTGTCAAGCGTAGCTTTGTTTACGATTTTCCCACGCTTGGAAAGTTTACCTCTAAGGGAGTGGGACGAGAGTCGTCAAGCCGCTTCGGCATACGAAATGTATGATACAGGAAATTATCTTGTTGCAACGTTTGACTATAAAGCTGATTTGTGGAACACCAAACCGCCATTTCTTTTGTGGTTGCAGGTGTTATGTATGAAGATTTGCGGAGTAGGAGTACTCGCTGTCAGACTTCCGTCTGCTATAGCGATGCTCCTATCCGCTTTTTCTTTGTTTTATTTCTTCTCAAAGCTCAAAAGACCAATCGCTGGATTCTTTTCTGCCATGGTATTTGTTTGTTCCAAAGGTTTGATTTACTATCACTGCGGACGGAGTGGCGATTACGATGCACTGATGATAATGTTCGTCATTTTGTATTGCGGATTCTTTTACCTCCACACCCGATTTCGAAAAAACAAACACTTGATTCTTTTTTTTCTTTTCCTCTCTCTTGCAACACTGACCAAAGGAATACAGGCGTTGATACCGCTTGCAGGGATTTTTCTTTTTGTTTTGTTTACCAAAAACCTTGTTCCGCTTTTGCGAAATCGCAATACCTACATCGGTTTGTTGCTTTTCGTGATTTTGGTTGGCGGATTCTATGTGGCAAGAGAATGTTCTGCACCCGGCTATTTGAAGGCTGTTTGGCACAATGAGGCAGGTGGAC
>RHMF01000821.1_pt1 | contig 13820 bp, 13 predicted proteins | sample 5365151 | NCBI WGS metagenome assembly RHMF01 (sample SAMN10266501, study PRJNA497801) | feces metagenome | isolation source: feces | host: Bos taurus | place: China: Prairie of Fairy Mountain | collected 2017-08-14 | reverse complement strand
AATCTTCCGGAGGATTTCATGGACAAGGTGGGACTTTACTTTGCAGAGCCTCGTCTTCTGCCGTCTTTGCTGATATTTTCATCCATGATGGATATAAGAGGGATCAGACCGCCGAAGGAAAACATCAAGGTCTTTGATGGCCTCAATCCGGTGTTCATCTATAGAGAGGGCTGGAAGAGCAGGAAAGATGCATATCTTGGCATAAAGGCAGGTACTCCGAGGGCTTCTCATGCCCATATGGATGTCGGTTCTTTCGTATATGAATATGAGGGTGTCAGATGGTCTGTCGATTTAGGCATGCAGGAATACTATTCTCTGGAAAAGTTGGGCATAGGTATCTGGGAAGCCGGTCAGAAGGGACAGAGATGGGAGATATTCCGTATAGGAAACGAATCCCATTCGACTCTGACCTTGAACCGTGAACGCCATGTGCTGAAAAGTGCCGTTCCTTTCACTGATGTATGGAAGGAAAAGAGGCGCAAAGGCGCGGAAATGGACATGACTTCGCTTTTCGGTAATGCTGCACAGAAAGTTGTCCGTGCTGTCTGGCTTGACAGGAAGAATCATCTTCATGTCAGAGATGATATTGAAGCCGGACAGGATAGTGTAGATGTCATGTGGGTTATGAATACATCTGCTGATGCAGTAATCCTGCCGGACGGAAACATCTGTCTGGAAAAGAACGGGAAACGGATGAAACTGCAGATCGATGCCAAGGGAATGCCGGTCACTCCACATGTGTGGTCCAATGAACCTCCGAGGTATTATGATGCCCCGAATCCCGGAACATGCAGGGTCGGATTTACAATGACCGTTCCGGCAGGAGAGATTGCATCTCTTGATATTTCATTGACGCCTGTATCGTCTAAAGCTTCGAATATCTTATAAGCGCTTCGAGGAAATAATAATCTGCATAGCTGAGAGGCACATCTACTTCTCTGTTTTCAGGGAAGCTGCCTACACTGTGTTTCAGGATAAAGAATCCGTTTTCTCCATATTTGGCCAGATATTCGTCCGAACCGAGGGTCATCATCTGTTTTCTGGCTGTTGCAAGATATTCTGCAGCAGCCTTTCCGTCTGATGTCAGGGTGCTCAGTTCGATGAATGCTGAGGCCATGATAGCACCGGCAGAGGCGTCGCGGACAGGGAGCTCAGGTGCCTCTTCAAAACCCTCCGGTGCGCCGGGAGCATTGAAATCCCAATATGGAATGCCGTCTTCCGGAAGTTTGCCGATAAGCATTCCTGCAATATGTTCGGCCTGATCAAGGAATTCCTTGATACCAGTCTCACGATACATCATAGTATAGCCATAAAGAGCCCATGCCTGTCCGCGTGACCATGCTGACTCATCTGCATATCCCTGTACGGTTTCCTTTGAACGGATATCTCCGGTTTCGGGATCATAATCCAGAAGATGCCATGTCGTGTAGTCCGGGCGGAAATGGTTTTTCTTTGTCGTAAGAGCATGAGCAACAGCTATGTCCGCCAAGGAGTCTTCACCGCTGATTCCGGCTGCGACAGTCAGCAGTTCAAGGTTCATCATATTGTCAATGATTACCGGATATATCCATCTGTTGCGCAGGAAATCCCAGCTTTTGATGGTCTTGGTGATAGGAGAGAATCTTGCTCCAAGCTTGCGGGCGGCGGCCATATATGTCGGGAGGACGGCTGCAGAATCTCCAGTGAGACGCAAGGCGTTTCCGTAACTGCAGTTTATCTGGAATCCGATATCATGGTCGGTCTTTCCGTCAATGAGGACATCAAGCCTCTTTGTATGATCCCATGCCATTTCAAGGAATGTCTTATCTCCTGTATATTCATAGATATACCAGAGTGAGCCGGGAAAGAATCCTGATCCCCACCAGCCTAAACCTGCCGGTCTGAGCTTGCCTTCTGCATCTGTAGTGCATGGACTCTTGTCAGCAGCTAAAGCTGCATCCATTGCAGTATATTGCTGTTTTGCCAGATCAAAAACCTTGGCTGTGATGTCGTCGATAGGATCGTGACTTGTGCAGCCCATGAAAAGTACGGCTGCGAACAGGGGTATCAGTAAGCGTCTCATATGATGTGGTTTTGTTCTGCAAATGTAGTGAAAGTCATTCGAAAATGGTATATTTGCGATACACTAATGACCAATGCTATGAAAATGAAGATCATGTTTCTGACAATGATGGTGGCAGTGCTTTCATCGTTGTCCCATAACGCGTTAGGACAGCGCAGTCCTGTAAGATATGAAGGAGACTGGCCGGTAGGAGAGGGCATATTGTATTCCGAGAAAGATGGACTTATAATAGGAACATTTTCATATGGATCTCCTGAGGGAAGATGTGTATGTTATAAGCCGAACGGTGAAGTTTATTGGGGAGATTTCAAGAAAGGAAAGGCTACCGGAAACGGGTGTATCTACAGGGATAACGGTATCGTCGTAGCCGGACAATACAAGAATGGGAAATATCACGGCCTTGATACTCTGTACCGCTCCAATGGTTCAATGCATGTGGGAAAGTACAGAAACGGAAAGCTTAAATCAAAGGTTTATGACTCCGGCCCGTCTTCAGGAGCTGTCAAGGGAAAGCCTGAGTACCCTAGAGTGGATCTCCGTTACAGGCAGGAGGATTTCCTGAAAGAGCTTGAAATCCTTTGGGAAGAAAGGAATATAAGGTTGAGGCAGAATGCGGGACTGGTGAATCCTAGATTCCAGGGAGGCGACATAGATGATTTTGCATTGTGGGTGAATTCTCGTGTGGAAGTTCCTATCACCGAACTGGCAAGAGAGACCTCAAAGACTGTCCTTGTGGAGTTTACAGTCAATACGGACGGAACACTTTCTGACGTACATGCGGTCTTCGGCTCTGTACCTGCTCTGAATGAAGCTGCAGTAAAGGCGGTCAGCAAATCTCCTAGGTGGGAGCCGGGAGAACTCAGAGGAGAAAAAAGAAATGTCAGACTCACCGTTCCTGTAGTTTTCAGTAACGAATAGGGTCTGTAAGGACCGAATAATGATAAAAACTGCTATCTTTGCATGTTCGGGCAGAATATTGGCCTGAGCATTGCGGGATAGCGGTTTTTATTTGCTTTCCCAAGATACAATTGGAAAGATATGAGTAAGGACAAGGAAATATTGGACAGCATTGCCGAGAAGGAATACGAACATGGCTTCGTGACAGATGTGGAGCAGGAGTTCATTCCGAAAGGTCTCAATGAAGATATAATACGCCTGATATCGGCTAAGAAGGAGGAGCCTGAATGGATGCTTGAATTCCGTCTTGAGGCATTCCGCCGCTGGCAGAAGATGCTTATGCCGAAATGGGCACATCTTGATATCCCTGAAATCGATTTTCAGGATATAATCTACTATGCAGCTCCAAAGAAAGACGAGGATCGCCCGAAGGAAATCGATCCTGAGCTGGAGAAGACATTCGACAAGCTTGGTATTCCGCTTCATGAAAGAGCGGCTCTTGCCGGAGTTGCGGTTGATGCTGTATTTGATTCAGTGTCGGTAAAGACTACATTCCGCGCAGCATTGGAAGAAAAAGGCATCATCTTCTGTGCATTCTCAGAAGCTGTCCGTGAACATCCAGACCTGGTACGCAAGTATCTTGCTTCTGTAGTACCTGTGGGTGACAATTTCTATTCGGCATTGAATTCAGCTGTTTTCAGTGACGGCTCTTTTGTCTATATCCCGAAGGGGGTCCGTTGCCCTATGGAGCTTTCAAGCTACTTCCGAATAAACGCGGCAGGAACAGGACAGTTCGAGAGGACTCTGATCGTGGCAGATGAGGGTTCGTATGTGAGCTACATGGAAGGCTGTACGGCACCTATGCGTGATGAGAATCAGCTTCATGCGGCTGTGGTGGAGATAATCGTAGAGAAAGATGCGGAAGTCAAGTACTCCACTGTGCAGAACTGGTATCCGGGAGATGCCCAGGGCAGGGGAGGCATATTCAACTTCGTGACCAAGAGAGGCATATGCAAAGGTTCGGGAAGTCATCTTTCATGGACCCAGGTGGAAACAGGCTCTGCTATCACCTGGAAATATCCATCGACTATCCTGAAAGGAGATAATTCATCTTCCGAGTTTTATTCTGTTGCCGTGACGAACAATTTCCAGCAGGCGGATACAGGAACGAAGATGATACATATTGGACGCAATACCCGCAGCCGTATCATAAGCAAGGGAATCTCGGCAGGACGCAGCCAGAACAGTTACAGAGGTCTGGTGAAGATGTTGCCAGGGGCGGATAATGCGCGCAATTATTCACAATGCGACAGCCTGCTGATAGGGGATAAATGTGGAGCTCATACATTCCCTTACATCGAGAATGCAAACAGGACAGCTGTTGTGGAACATGAGGCGACTACCTCGAAGATAAGTGAGGATCAGTTGTTCTACTGCAACCAGAGAGGTATAGGCCCGGAGGAAGCAGTAGGACTTATAGTGAACGGATATGCACGAGAGGTACTGGCAAAGTTGCCGATGGAATTTGCTGTTGAGGCTCAGAAGCTTCTGCAGGTGAGTCTGGAGGGATCCGTAGGATGATGGAATTTTGGAACACGATACTTTTTGAGATGGGCGGGAGGCCGGTGCTGCTGATAGATCTGCTTTCGGCGGTCTTCGGTCTGACGACTGTTTTTCTTGCCGGAAGAAACAGCAAGAAGAACTTTTATGTGGGATATGTCTATACCGCATTGCTGTTCTTCATGTTCTGGCAGAAGAATCTGTATGCGAACCTGATACTTCAGCCGATTTCTTTGGGTATCAATATAATGGGACAATACCGGTGGAGCCATCCGAAGAAAGAAGAGGAAAGCTCGCAGAATGGAGGTGAACTGAAGGTTTCAATGCTCTCCTGGCCGCAAAGAGGATTTATTGTGGCATTGGTGCTGGTACTCGCTTTTGTGTGGGGCTGGTTTATGAGCATGATGGGTACGAGATGGTTCGTGGGATATTTCCCTGCCAATCCTCTCCCGTATCTGGACTGTTGTGTGACGGTTCTGATCCTGACTGCCCAGACCTTGTCAGCATTGAAGAAATGGGATTGTTGGATAGCATGGCTTTTTGTGAACATTGCCAATCTGACGCTTTATCTGAAGGCCGGACTGGTCTTCATGCCGATCGTCAGCTGCCTTTACCTTATCAATGGCATATGGTCTTTGTTCACATGGTATAAATTGTATAGAAAAAATGCATGATATGAGCGATATATTATTGAAGATTGAGGGCCTGAGGGCTTCGGTAGAGGATAAGGAAATCCTCAAAGGTGTTGACCTTACTATCCGCAAGGGAGAGATACATGCGGTGATGGGTCCGAACGGTGCAGGAAAGAGTACGCTTTCTGCCGTCCTTGCAGGCAAACCGCAGTTTACCGTGACTGAGGGAACCATCGAATTCCTCGGACAGGACCTCCTGGCAATGTCTCCAGAGGAGCGTGCCTGGGCAGGTATCTTCCTTTCCTTCCAGTATCCGATTGAAATACCGGGAGTCACTATCACTAATTTCATGAAGACCGCAGTCAACGCACATCGTGCAGGAAAGGGACTGGAGCCTCTCAAGGCAGGAGATTTCCTGAAGCTTATGCGTGAGAAGATGGCTTTCGTGCAGATGAAGCCGGAATTTGCAAAGCGTGAGGTGAATGTTGGTTTTTCAGGTGGTGAGAAGAAGAGAAACGAGATCTTCCAGATGGCGATGCTTGATCCGACCTTGGCTATTCTTGACGAGACCGACAGCGGACTTGATGTGGATGCTCTCCGTATCGTGGCAAACGGAGTGAATGCGCTTCATACTCCAGAGAAGGCTGCCATCGTCATAACCCATTATCAGAGGCTTCTGGATTATATCGTTCCTGATGTGGTGCATGTGCTGAAGGATGGCAGGATTGTCAAGACTGCCGGCAAGGAACTCGTATCAGAGATCGAGGAGAAGGGATACGATAATCTGTAGGATATGGAAGATTTGATAGTAGCTAGGTGCAGTAAAGTGCATAGAATATATGTTCTAGGAGGTCGTGGTACTTGTTGTTCCGACGACCCCCGCCTGCCTGGCGGCAGGCACCCCCTAGCCGAGGGTGGCACGTCGTCTCCACAATCAAGTACCACGACTATCCCACAGCGGATTGTTGTGGAGGGAGACGCCAAGGTGGATATTGTTATACTGGTATATCCGGGAATCAGCTGTGATTTGAAGCTGGATGTGCATCTGGTAGGTGAGGGTGCTGAGGCCAACATTTATGGTGCATATGTCTGCGGAGGTGATGAAAAGGTGAAGATCGCTGTAGATATGTATCATAAGGTGCCTCATTGCAATTCAAGGCAGCTTTTCAAGGGTATTGCCGGAGGAGTGTCCAAAGTGGATTTCTATGGTAAGATCATTGTGGCTCAGGACGCTCAGAGGACAGAGGCCTATCAGGAGAATCATAATATCCTGCTGACTGACGGAGCAAAGGTGGATACCAAGCCTCAGCTTGAAATATACGCAGATGATGTGAAATGTTCACATGGCGCTACGATCGGCCGGCTCAATGAGGAGGAACAGTTCTATATGCGTTCGCGTGGAATCAGCCTCGAAGAGGCGAAAGTTCTTCAGATGATCTCATTTATCGCTCCGGTATTGGAACAAATCGAGAATGAGGAGCAGCGTGAGGCCCTTACGGCCGAGATGGAATCAGACATCAGAAACTTATGATAACTAATCCGAATGTAAAGATCAATCTGGGACTGAATGTCCTGCGCAAGAGAGAGGACGGATTTCACGACCTCGAGACACTTTTTGTCCCATATTTCGGCATCTGCGATACACTGGAAATCATAGTGGGGGACGATTACAGCCGCACATCTGCTATGCTTTTCAGCAGATACGGTACTTCCGTACCGGCAAGGCAGGGAAGTGTGAAGCCGGAAGGTGTATTCGGAGTCGAGACTGAAGAATCTTCTGCACCGAAGCTTGTACAGGGCATATCTGAGGATGGTAAACTGATGATAACCATTGCCCGTGAGGAAGGCGTTGATTGGGATCCTTTGAAGGATCTGACCGCAAAGGCATATTATATTCTTGCTGAAGACTTTACACTGCCTCCTGTGAAGATTTTTCTTGAAAAGACTTCTCCTGTAGGAGCAGGACTTGGCGGAGGTTCGGCAGATGCTGCATTTGCTCTCAAGATGCTCAATGAATTGTGTGTTCTCGGACTTTCGGAACAGGAACTCGCTGTTTATGCGTCACGTCTTGGAAGCGATTGCGCATTCTTTGTATATAATCGTCCTATGACAGGAGAGGGAAGAGGAGAAATCCTGTCAGAATATCCTCTGGATCTTGAAGATTATGATATACAGGTGATAACCCCGGCGGGAATAGCGGTGTCAACAAAGGACGCCTATGGCGGCATTGTCCCTCATCTCCCAGAAATACCTTTGAGGGAGGTACTGGCACGTCCTGTCGATGACTGGGACGGTCTTCTGGTCAATGATTTCGAAGAAACAGTCTTTGCAAAATATCCGGAACTGGCAGCAATCAAACGTTCGCTGTATGACAGCGGGGCTGTATATGCCAGCATGTCCGGTTCCGGTTCTGCTCATTTTGCGATGTATCGCAAATAAAGAAGTCTTCAGAAAAAGATAAAACTTTTCAGAAAAAGAAAAATGTGACGTAAATCCTGTATGCGGGACGAGCATATGTGGGTTATCTTATGCTTTTGGCTTTCTTTGCTGAAAAAAAGTCATGAGGGTTTTATTCATTGAAATTATGCTTCTTGCTGCTGTTTCTTGCGGCATCGATGAGCCGGTTATGCCGGGTAGGAATGATGGAGTCTGGACTGGCCCTGGAATGAATGAGGGAAAAGAGGATCCTGACAAGACGGTATGGTATGTGACTTTGCTGGATTATCCTGACGGATATGATTGGAGAGCAGATAAGGATAAAGGATCTGTAAAATGTTCATTGGTGGTACTGGCCAACGGAATACCCATGATGAAGATACCTGTCGGGGACAGATATGAGACAGCTTCGGATCCTGATATGCATAGGATTCTTGGCGGCCATATCTATACAGATTATTCGTCAGAAGATGAGACTGTCGTCAAAAAGGATGGAAAAATGCTTTTCAGGTATCCGGGGCGGGAGATAATCTGCGGAATGGTGGTTGACAGTTCCGGAATCCACACATTGGGGGAAAAGCGCGATGGACAGGGATTCTCATACAGAATAAACGGTAACCTTATCCTTGAACGTTTTTCAGGAAGGACGTTCGGGCGTCTTCAGAAAGACGGGAATGATATCTGTTTCGCTTTTTCAGAAACCGTCGGTTCTGCAGCTGACGGTGTTCAACGGTATTATCATGTGAGAAACGGAGATGTTTCTCAGACTGCGTTGAGGGAGGATGTCAAGCATGTCTGGGACATTGTTTCATATGGCGGAGAAGTCATCTATCTGGCTGATATTGTCGGAGTTGCTGCCCCTGTCCTGTTTCACAGTGAAAGTATGGAACTGCTGCATATGCCTGCTTCAACGCGAATGACTGCATGCAGGCTGGCCATCGCAGAAGGGAGGCCGGTTCTGGAAGGAATATATGCATCGCCTGGAAAATCATTGACCGGAGGTATGTGGAGACGCCCTGATCAATGTCACGCATTTCCGGAAGGGCTGTCATTGTCATCCATGTGTCTTAGGGATGGCTGCATCTCCTGTATCCTGAATCCTTCTTCAAGCAGCCATCCGGGGAAGATATTTCATAATGACGTCTATCATAACCTTCCCGATGGATATCATTCCATGGGGAGTAATACCGTGATGTTTGCTGATGGGATACTTCAAGCGGGACTTTCCTCGAAAAGCTGTGGGAAGCCCGTAATATGGAGAGATGGTCAGTCGGATACCTTGGACTATAACGGATACGTAACGTCCGTCACCACGAACAGGACAGAAGATGTCATGCTTCCCAAGTCAGCGTCCTGGACTGGTCCGGATTTATGGTGATGCTGACCTTGAGAGTATCTTCAGGAAGAAGTTCCTCGATGTTTTCAGGCCACTCCATTATACATAGGCAGCCGCTGTCGAGGTAGTCATACAAGCCGATTTCTATGGCTTCAGTAAGCTTGTTGATCCTATAGAAGTCGAAATGATACATCGGTTCCCCATCGCCGCGAAGATATTCGTTTACTATGGCGAATGTCGGCGAGCCGACAGGATCGGTGACGCCCAGTACCTTGCAGATTGCAGTAGTAAAAGTGGTTTTCCCCGAACCCATAGGTGCAAAGAATGCTACCAATGTGTGGTCTCCGATCTTTTCCAGGAATTCGGCTGCCGCCCTTTCAAGATCCTCGATCCCTTTGATTGTTACTTGCTGTTTCATGCTGCAAAGATATGTAAAAGATTTCATTCAAGGATGTTCTGCTTGTCAAGGAATCTGTAGCTGGCAGCTTCAATCAGATGTTCAGGACAGATTGATGATTGTCCGGCAAGATCGGCGATCGTTCTTGCAAGTTTGATTATCCTTGAACATGCACGTGCAGACAGCCCCATCTTTTCTATGATCTTTTCCAGAAGTGCCTTGCATTGTCCGTCCAATCTGCAGTATTTCTCAATCATTCTGCTGCTCATCGATGCATTGCAGAAGATGCCATCCTCCTTGAAACGATCTTTCTGTATCTCTCTGGCTTTCATTACTCTTCCGGCGATGACGGCGCTGGATTCCGCCTTCCTGCGTTCGACAAGCTTCCTTGGATCCACCGGCTTCATCCACAGCTGTATGTCGATACGGTCCATTATAGGCCCGGAGAGTTTAGACAGATATGCAATCCTTTTAGCCGGTGTGCATGTGCATCTGTCACCTTCTCCATAATATCCGCAAGGACAGGGATTCGTGGCAGCGACCAGCATGAAGTCGGCAGGATATTCTACTTTGGATTTCAGCCTGGAGATGGTTACTTTCCTGTCCTCCATCGGAGCTCTGAGGATTTCCATGACCTTCTTGGGTGCTTCACAGAACTCGTCTATCATCAGGATACCATTATGTGCCAAAGAAATCTCTCCAGGCATGATGTTGTCGGAACCGCCTCCGAGGAGTGCTGCAATGGAGGCACTGTAATGAGGTGCCCTGAACGGCCTCTGCCTCATGAGCCCTCTTCCCGGATTCCCTTTCCCGGCGACCGAATATATCTTGCTGGTCTGCAGGGATTCTTCCAATGTCATAGGTGGAAGAATGCCGGACATGGCCTTGGCCAATGAACTTTTCCCTGATCCGGGAGGACCGATGAGAATGACATTGTGGCCTCCGGCTGCCGCAATTTCTATCCCTCTTTTTGCTCCCTCCTGACCGATTATCTCTGACAGGTCCATGATGTTGTCAGAACAACCCTCTTCATTTCCGGAACTCATTTCCGCACCTCCTGTCATCAGCTGGTTCTTTGCAAGCAGGTCATCGCATAGCTCCTCCCCGGAAAGGATCCTGAGGACATCATCAAGATTCACGACTCCATATACATCTGTTCCCTCATATTCTACCGCTTCGAAAGATGATAAAAGCGGCAGGATGCAGCCTCGCAGTCCGGATCTTGCAGCAAGTTCTACAGTCGGCAATGCCCCGGGCACTTCCCTGACAGTTCCGTCCAATCCGAGTTCTCCCATTATCATGAACTGTCCAAGAAGGGGCAGCTCTCTCTGGCCTGAAGCTGCAATGATACCTAAAGCTATAGGTACATCATAACCGCTTCCTTTCTTATGCATGTCAGCCGGAGCCAGATTGATGACGATCTTTCTTCCCGGGATTCTGAATCCCATTGATTGAAGTGAAGTGATGGTACGCAGGAGGCTCTCTTTTACAGCTGCATCGGCAAGACCGACCAGATGAATCCCTATACCTGTGGCGATATCGATCTCAACAGTTACCGGTACAGCATCTATTCCGATGCATTTTGCGCTATGGATATTGATCAGCATCTTTTCTTTTTCGACCAAATATCAGCATCGTGGCCGGAAAAGAGTTTAAGAAAAAGAAAAAAGTGACGAAAAACAGTCTTAAAGATTTATTTGTGGTACATAAAGATTTTTTTTTAATCTTTTTTATTTGTCGGACAGATTATTAAAAGTATTTTTGCAGAAATATTCTAAAATGGCTCAAATGGAAATGAAGGACATCAACATAGCAATTGAATATTATATGTCTCCGGAAGTGTCTGTCATTGATATTCTTCCAGAGGGAGTGCTGTGCGGCAGTAATGAGATGCTGGATCAGAATGAAGGAGAGTGGTAGTTCGCATGTTAAAAGGTGTCTTTGAATCCACAGGTAAATATTTCCTTTTTCTGAAAACAGTTTTCAGAAAGCCTGAGAAGTGGAGGATTTTCTGGAAACAGTTCATATTTGAGTCCGACAAGCTGATCATATCATCAGTTCTTCTTGTCGGAGTCATTTCTCTTTTCATCGGAGGCGTGCTTGTCATTCAGACAGCTTCCAATCTGGAAAACCCGATCGTCGATAAGATGTATATAGGCTATATGGTAAGGGAGAGCCTCATTCTTGAGTTCTGCTCTACCATGATAGCACTCATATTGGCCGGAAAGATGGGGTCCAATATTTCATCTGAAATAGGAAGCATGCGTATCACGGAACAGATAGATGCGATGGAAATGATGGGTGTCAATTCTGCCGGTTTTCTTGTGCTTCCGAAAGTTGTGGCAGCTACACTGCTCAGCCCTCTGCTTATGCTTCTCAGCCTTGCTCTCGGTCTTGTGGGAGGTTATGTTGTGGTGGAATTCACTCAGATAATCCCTACAGCATCATATGTAACCGGAATCAAGGCATTCTACAACGGATTCTATATCTTCTACAGCTGCTTCAAGATCTCGCTTTTCTGCTTCATGATATCTTCCATAGCAGCTTTCAACGGGTATTATGCCAAGGGAGGCTCTTTAGGGGTCGGACGTTCCAGCACAAAGGCAATCGTCGTCACCAGCATACTCATACTGATGGCAGACCTTATAGTCACTCAGTTAATGTTATATTAGTATGATCAAGGTAGAGAATCTGAATAAAAGCTTTGACGGAGTGCCTGTCTTGAAGGATATATCCGTTACATACGAGCCTGGCATGTGCAATATGATCATCGGTGCCAGCGGTTCGGGAAAGACCGTCCTTCTGAAGAATCTCATAGGACTACAGCAGCCGGACAGCGGAGATATCAGCTATGGAGGCAGAAAGCTTTCAGGAATGACCGATAAGGAAAAGAAGATACTCCGCCAGAGCATCGGTATCCTTTTTCAGGGCAGTGCATTGTTTGATTTCGCTACCGTAATAGAGAACGTGATGTTCCCGATGGAGTTCTTTACGGACTGGTCGCAGGCGCAGAGGAGAGAGAGGGCGCAATATTGCCTTGAGAAGGTCAATGTGATAGGATCGGATGACAAGTATCCGAATGAACTGAGCGGAGGCATGCAGAAGCGTGTCGGCATAGCCAGAGCGATAGCTTTGAATCCTTCATACCTCTTCTGTGATGAACCGAATTCAGGACTGGACCCATATACTTCCATAGTCATAGACCATCTTATCAGCGATCTGACAAGGGAGTTCAATATGACGACAGTCGTGAATACGCATGATATGAATTCCATACTGGAAATCGGTGACAGGATAGGATTCATTCATCAGGGGGAAATGCTTTGGCAGGGCGATAAAAAAACAATCCTCCAGCCTGATTGTCAGCAGCTGAAGGATTTTGTCTGTGCCAATACGTTGGCAAGAAATATTATAGAGGGCAAATATTAAAGTCTGGCTCTTATACCCATTTCGAACCCTACCATCAGAGGCTGTACGGTCCTGATGCTCTTAGGCTGGTTGCAGTCGAAATAATATCTGATGCTTGGATCAAGATAAATTCCTACATGGTTTCCGAGCATGAACTCTACTCCGATTCCGGCATTTGCGGATAACTGCACTCCCTTGATCTGCTCCTTATGGTTGATCGAGGTGTTTATGACGCTGTAATTGTCCGATATGCATTTCTCGACGGCTCCGCCGGCATAGGCATAAAGGTTTATCCTGTCCTTGTTTACGATGTTGTAATAAGCGTTTACAGGTATTCCGATGTAATGCTGTGTATTGCGGATATCAGAAGAAGTGGAACTGTCAATACCGCCGTTTTCATTAACGAGGGTATATCTGCCGTAGAACTTGCGTGTAAGCATGGTGTAGTTGACTCCTGCTCCCAAAGACCAGCGTGGCGACAATCCGATCTTCACGCCAGCTCCGAATGATACAGGGATTCCGTAAGAAGATTTCGTGCTGGTTTCTGTGATACCGGTCTTTTGCGGAGCCGGATTGACTGAAGGTGCCTTCATCGGTCCCAGTCTGTTCTGGTTCTGAGTGCTGTTTGTACTTGCGATACCTGAAAGGACCAATGAAACGTCTCTTTTCCTTTTGCTTTCTTCCTCACCCCAATCTTCCGGAAAATATTCTCCGACAGTTTCTTCCGCAACTACTTCAGATGCCTTTGTGCCTTTATCTTCCGGTCTGACATCTGAGAATACCTTTATGGCCTCGTCAGCATTCTTAATTGCGGTTTCACTCTCCGAAGGCTTTACAGCTTCATCAGCTTCAGCTATAAGAACTGGAATAACTGCGGCTTTTGTTTCAGTTCCCACTACATCTCCCTGAACGGTTTCAGGCTCTGCCGGGGCCTGTACAGGCTCGACAACGGCAATCAGGTCGCTGTCTTCTGCTTCAGGAACCAATGTCTGTTCTTCCGTTCCATTGAAAACCACACCTATGGCAAGTGCGGCAGCAGCGGCGATTCCCACTGCAGTGCGCCTCCACCACAAAACGACGGTCTTCCGTTTT
>RHMF01000820.1_pt1 | contig 13835 bp, 11 predicted proteins | sample 5365151 | NCBI WGS metagenome assembly RHMF01 (sample SAMN10266501, study PRJNA497801) | feces metagenome | isolation source: feces | host: Bos taurus | place: China: Prairie of Fairy Mountain | collected 2017-08-14 | reverse complement strand
CTGAAGCGGATCCTCTACGATTACGGCGAGGAGCGCTACGCGCCCCAGATCGCCGCGGCCATCTGCCGCAGACGGGAAAGTAAGCCTATCGAAACCACCCTGGAGCTGGTGGATGTGATCCGCTCCGCTATGCCCCCCGCAGCCCTGCGGGAAAAGCAGCACCCCGCCAAGCGAACCTTCCAGGCCATCCGCATCGCTGTCAACGATGAGCTTGGCTCTGTGGAGAAGGTTATGCGGGATGCCATCCCGAAGCTCAATAAGGGCGGCCGCCTGGCCGTCATCACCTTCCACTCTCTGGAAGACCGAATCGTAAAAAATGCAATGGTTGCCGCCTCCAAGGGCTGCACCTGCCCTCCCAGCTTCCCGGTGTGCGTCTGCGGCAAGAAGCCCCAGGTGAAGCTGATCACCCGCAAGCCCATCGTCTCCGGCGAAGAAGAGCTGGAGATGAATCCCCGGGCCCGCAGCGCCAAGCTGCGCATCTGCGAAAAACTCTAAAAGGAGCGATCCCTATGGCTCAGAAGCCCTATAAGCACAATATTGAATATATCCAGAATTACTATTCCCACGGCTCTGAAGCTAAGGTTATCGAGTTCAAGCCCGTCAAGAAGGTGCAGGAGAAGCCTGCCCTGCCCAAGCGGGAGAAGGAACCTGTCACCACCATCTGCATCGATCCCATTGCCTTCTGCGGCGTGATGGTTGCTGTGGTGATGGTCGTTGTGCTGCTGGCCGGCATGATCCAGTATGGTGTCATCGCCCGGGATCACGCAATCCTGGAGAACTATGTGATGGGTCTGCGGGAGGAAAATGTGCTTCTGCAGCATCAGTACAAGGCGGCCTACGATTTGGACCAGCTGAATACCACCGCCCGGGCCCTGGGTATGATCCCGGTTTCCGAAGCCCAGACCATTTCTGTCCGGGTGCAGGTACCCGTCCGGGAGGCTGAGCCCAACTTCATCGATAATGTGGTTTGGTTCCTCTCCGGCCTGTTCGCATAATTTGTCCCCAGGTGCATAAAATTTCATATGAGCTGCGATGGGCGGCGAGGGTTTCCCTTGCTGCCCATTGTTGGTATTATGCTGCATGGAGTTGGATGCACAATGGGCCGAACTGGAAAATCCTACGAAAGAGTGCGCTTTGACAGCGGCCAGCATATCCGCCTGATGATCACCATGGCATTTTTCTGCCTGGGTACACTGCTGCTGATTGGGTGGCGGCTTTACAGCCTGATGGTGGGGCAGTACGATTACTATGCCAATCTCGCCCTGCGGAATCAGACCCGGACAACTGCCGTGGCTGCCCGCCGGGGAAAAATCTACGACCGGAACATGAATATATTGGCCACCAGCCAGGGTGTGGAAAATGTCTACCTAAATCCCCATGAACTGAAGCAGTCCAAGGCGGATATTCCGGAATTGTCCAAGGTTTTGGGAGAAATTCTGGAAAAAGACCCGGCCTGGATTGAAGCGCAGGCAAAGGATCTGAAGCGGCGCTACAAGCAGGTGGGCAGCCGCATTGATGAGCAGACCGCCGGAGAAATCCGCAGCTATATCAATGAGAAGGGAATTTCCGGTATCCATCTGGAGCCGGACTCCAAACGGGTTTATCCCTACGGCACACTGGCGGCCCAGGTCATCGGCTTTACCAACCTCTCCGGTACCGGCAGTGAAGGAGTGGAGGCGGCTTATGACAGCTTCCTCTCCGGGAAGGCCGGGCGGGTCATTACTACCAAGGGCAACAACGAGATGGATATGCCCTTTTCCTATGAAAACTATGTCAATTCTCACCCCGGGTGCAGCCTGGTGCTGACCATCGATGCCACGGTTCAGGCCTGTTTGGAAAAACAGATGCAAGCGGCCATTGACCGCTATGATGTGCAGAACGGCGCCTTCGGCCTGGTGATGCATGCCAAGACCGGGGAAATTCTCGCCATGGCAACCCTGGGAAGCTATGATCCCAACAACTATCTGGAAATCCTGGATGCAGACACAGCTGCGGCGCTGGATGCCATGAAAGACCAGGAGGGCTACGAAGAAGCGCTCCATGCGGCAAGGCTGAAGCAGTGGCGCAATCGGGTGCTGTCCGACGGCTATGAGCCGGGGTCCACATTCAAGGTGCTGACCATGGCGGCGGCGCTGGACTGCGGTGCGATTGATCTGAATACATCCTTTTTCTGTGGCGGCGCGGAGCAGATTCCCGGCAGAAGCCAGCTGCTTCACTGCTGGCGCAGCCAGGGCCACGGCTCTGAGCAGACCCCCCAGGCCCTGCAGAACTCCTGCAACCTGGCCTTCGCCCACATCGCCCTGAAGCTGGGCGGGGAACGGTTTTATGACTATACCCAAAAATTCGGAATCCTGGAAAAGACCGGCATCGACCTGGCAGGGGAGAGCAAGGGCATCTTCTTCGACCGGGAGCTGATCGTAAACACCGACAAGTGGGGGACAGCCTCCTTAACCTCCGGTTCTTTCGGGCAGACCTTCAAGATCACGCCGCTTCAGCTGGTTCGTGCCATTGCTTCCGTGGTCAATGGGGGCTATCTGATGGAACCCTACATCGTGTCGGAGATCTTTGACGCAGAGGGAAACACGGTTCTGAAAGCCGAGCCGACAGCGGTGCGGCAGACCATCCGGCCGGAGACCAGCGCAACCATGCGGGAACTGATCAAATCCGTGGTCACTGACGGTACCGCAAAAAATGCCCAGGTGGCGGGCTTCTCCATCGGCGGCAAGACCGGCACCAGCGAAAAAATCGATGTGCTGGATGAGAGCGGACAGCCTACACTGGATAAAATCGTTTCCTTCGTGGGCATTGCCCCTATGGAGGATCCGGAATACATCGTCCTGGTAGCCCTGGATACCCCATCCCGGAAAACCGGCATCTACATCTCCGGCGGCGTTATGGCGGCCCCTACCGTGGGGGCGGTGATGGCGGATATTCTGCCCTATCTGGGGGTGGAACGGCGGTTTTCTGAGGAAGATGCGGCCTCTCAGACGGTGGTTCTGGAAGATTTGACAGGATTTTCTGAAAAAGATGCAGAAAAGTACTTAAAATCTGCGTCACTTTGTGCTAAAATAATTGGTCAGGGGGACACTGTCACAGGACAGATCCCATCTCCCGGCGAATCCGTGCCCGGCGGCAGCCAGGTGCTGCTGTATCTGGGGGAAGAGCCGGAGCGGGCAATGGTGGAAGTGCCGGATTTCTCAGGGCTTAACCGGGCTCAGGCATCGGATGCCGCCGGAAAGCTGGGGCTTTACATCCTGGTTGCCGGAAATATGGAGATTGCCCCCAGTATCACCGTAACCGCCCAGGATATTCCAGCGGGTACGCAGGTTCCGGCAGGAACCACCGTAACACTGACGTTTACCGACTTAAGTTCCCGGGACTGAACCGGGAGGATCGGAGGATATACATATGAAATTACAGAATCTGCTGAAAAACATGACCGTTCTGGAGACCAATGTTGCCCTGGATACGGAAATCACCGGCGTTTACTATGACTCCCGGAAGGTTGCCCCCGGCAGCCTCTTTGTTGCCATCACCGGCTTTGCCGCCGATGGCAACCGCTTCATCCCCATGGCGCTGAGCAAGGGCGCTGCCGCGGTGGTCACCGCGAAAAAGCCCGAGGGCGATGTGCCCTACATTCTGGTGGACAATGACCGGATGGCTCTGGCCCGGCTGGGCATCAACTGGTACGGCACGCCTTCCGCGAGCATGACCCTCATCGGCGTCACCGGCACCAACGGCAAGACCTCCACCACGCTGCTTCTCAAGCAGGTGCTGGAAAAGTGCCTGGGTGCCAAAGTTGGCCTCATCGGCACCATGTCCAATCTCATCGGCGATGAGGAGATCCCCACCGAGCGCACCACCCCCGAAAGCTTTGAGCTTCAGGGGCTGTTCGCCCGGATGCGTGACGCAGGCTGCACTCATGTGGTGATGGAGGTCTCCTCCCATGCCCTGTCCCTGGACCGGGTAGGCGGCGTCCACTTCAACGTGGCGGCTTTCACCAATCTGACGGAAGACCATCTGGATTTCCACAAGGACATGGATGATTACTGCGATGCCAAGGCAAAGCTCTTCGGCCGCTGCGACAAGGCCGTCATCAATGTGGACGACAACTATGCGTCCCGGATGCTGGAAAAGGCGGACTGTCATGTGCTTCGCACCTCTGCCTATGACGCAGACCTCTATGCAAAGGATGCCGTCCTCCATTCCGAGGGCGTGGCCTTCACTGCTGTCTGCGGTGGTGAGGAGGTGACGGTGAGCCTGCCCATCCCCGGCAAGTTCACCGTGTATAATGCCCTCAGCGTCATCGGCATTGCCTATCAGCTGGGCATTGACCTGGCGGATGCCGCCGAAGCCCTGAAGACCGCCGAAGGCGTCAAGGGCCGCATGGAAGTGGTTCCCACCCCCGGCAAGGAGTATTCCGTGCTGATCGACTATTCCCACACCCCCGACGCTCTGGAAAATGTGATCTCCTCCGTTCAGGATTTCTGCCAGGGCCGGGTCATCACGGTCTTCGGCTGCGGCGGCGACCGGGATCCCATCAAGCGTCCCATTATGGGCGAAATCGGCGTAAAGCTTTCCGATATTGCCGTCATTACCTCCGATAATCCCCGTACCGAGGATCCGGAAGCCATTATTCGTGACATTGTGGCCGGTGTGAAGGACGAGTACGGCATGTATAAAGTTGTTTGCGACCGCCGTGCAGCCATCCGATATGCTATGGACATTGCGGAAAAAGATGATATAATTATTCTGGCAGGAAAGGGCCATGAAACCTATCAGGAAATTTGCGGTGTGAAGCACCACCTGGACGAGCGGGAGGAAGTTGCCGCTTACCTGAAGAATTGAGGTACATCTATGGCAAAGATCACCTTAAAGCAGGCCGCAGCCTGGTGCGGCGGCACTGTGGATGAAAAATATGAGAATGTAGAATTCCTGGGTGCCAACAACGATACCCGGATCATCAAGGAAGGCCAGCTGTTCATTGTCCTTCAGGGTGCCCGGGACGGCCACGATTTTATCCCCATGGCGATTCAAAAGGGTGCCGCCGCGGTGCTGTGCAGCCGCTGCTGTGGCGATTACCCCGCCATCTATGTGGAGGATCCCCGGATCGCCCTGGGCCGGATCGCCCGGGAGGAGCTGAAGCGCATCGGCTGCAAAACCGTTGGCGTCACCGGCTCCGTGGGTAAGTCCACCACCAAGGAAATGATTTCCACAGTCCTGGAAAGCACGTTTCGGGTAGCCAAGACCCCGGCGAACCATAATAATGACATCGGCATGCCCATGGCGGTACTTTCCATGCCCCTGGACACCGAGGTGGCGGTTCTGGAGATGGGTATGAACCACTTCCGGGAGATCGCCTACCTTTCCAATATCGCAAAGCCCGATGTGGGCGTGATCATCAACGTCGGCACCATGCACATCGAATTCCTGGGCAGCCGGGAGGGCATCCGCAAGGCAAAAATGGAGATCACCGAGGGCATGGCAGCAAACGCGCCCCTGCTCCTGAATGGCGACAATGACCTGCTGCGGCAGCTGGATGAAATTCCCACCCAGCCCGTAACATACTTTGGAAGCGACAGCGCTTGCGAAGTCTGGGCGGACAATGTCTGTCAGGGCGAAAACCTGACCTTCACCGCCCACCATGGGGATGTGGAAATTCCCGTCACCCTGGCTCTGGAGGGTGAGCATTTTGTGGCCGATGCCCTGGCAGCCGTTGCCGTGGGCCTGAAGCTGGGTGTCACCCCTGAAAAGATTTCCACAGCGCTGGCTGCATTCCGGAACATGGCCGGCCGTCAGGAGATTTTTAAAGCAGGGGAGTATACCATCATCAAGGACTGCTACAATGCAGGACCCGAGTCCATGGCCGCTGCCCTGAATGTGCTGGCAGGCCGCAAGGGCCGGAAGATCGCTGTTCTTGGCGATATGCTGGAGCTGGGTGTCAATGCCCATCCCGAGCATTACAAGCTGGGCCGCATCGCTGCCCAGAAGGCGGATCTGCTCTTTGCCTATGGCCCCCATGCTTCTGTGGTGGCGGAGGGCGCCATTGTGGGTGGCATGTGCAAGGCCTGCGTATCCGCATTTACCGATCACGAAGAGCTGGCAGCTGCCCTGAAAACTGCCGCCAAGCCCGGGGATATTCTGCTGTTCAAGGGCAGCCGGGGCATGCATATGGAAATTTCTTTGGATTACTTCCTTAAATAAATAGACGGAGGAAATATATATGACCAGAATTCTTGTCACCGCCCTGGTGGGCGCGGTTCTGTCCGGCGGCCTGGGCTATCTGCTGATTCCCGTGCTGCGGGCGCTGAAGATGAACCAGTCCATCCGGGAAGTTGGCCCCACCTGGCACAACTATAAGGCTGGCACTCCCATGATGGGCGGCCTGATGTTTATTTTCGCAACCATCATCGTGTTGCTGTGCAATCTGCCCTTTATGGAAGATTACAGCGTGTTCTACGTACTGATCCTATCCCTGAGCTTCGGCTTTGTGGGCTTCCTGGATGACTATGCCAAGATGAAGAAGAAGCAGAACGAAGGCCTGACTTCCATCCAGAAGTTCCTGCTGCAGCTGGCTGTTTCTGCACTGTTTCTGTACATCATGTACCGCAGCGGTGCTATGTCCACCGAGCTGTACATCCCCTTCTTCCATGTGAGCCTGTCCCTGCACCCAATTGTCTACATCTTCCTTTCCATGTTCATCATGGTGGGCTGCGACAATGCAGTGAACATCACCGACGGTGTGGACGGCCTGAGCAGCTCCGTGACCCTGCCCGTCATGGTTTTCTTCACTGCTGCTGCCGTGAAGATGGGCAAATATGACCTGGCTCTGCTGCCCGCATCCCTGATTGGCGGCCTGATTGCATACCTCTTCTACAACTGGCATCCTGCCAAGGTCTTCATGGGCGATACCGGCAGCCTCTTCCTGGGCGGTGTGGTCTGTGCGCTGGCTTTTGCCCTGGATATGCCCCTGATCCTGATCTTCGTGGGGTTTATTTACATCTGCGAGACCGTGTCCGTGATCCTGCAGGTGGGCTATTTCAAGCTGACCCACGGCAAGCGGCTGTTTAAGATGGCTCCCATCCACCACCACTTTGAAAAGTGCGGCTGGAAGGAAGAGAGAATCGTGCTGACCTTTGCAGCCGTGTCCGCAATTATGTGCGTCATTGGCTGGCTTGGTCTGTAAGAATTACAATTATAAATTGAGAGATCATTTGTAATTGGAGGAATTTATGGCATTGCATAAACTGCATGCCAAAGAGGACCGCCGCAGAAACGGCGAAACAGTTGACTATCCCTTTCTGACCTTAATTTTACTGCTTCTCGGTGTGGGGCTGGCGATGCTCTATTCCGCCAGCTCCGCCCAGAGCATGTACGATACCGGATATGAAATATCCACCAAATATCTGCAAAAGCAGGCAATTTGTGCTGTGATCGGCCTGGCTGCTATGTATTTCTTCAGCCGCATCCCGGCGGCAGCCTGGTATCATCTGGCCTGGCCGCTGTACGGCATCAGCATTGTGCTTTTGCTCTCCGTCCTGGTCATCGGCCAGGAAGTGAACGGGGCAAAGCGCTGGGTCAGCATCGGCGGCATCCAGTTTCAGCCCTCGGAAATAGCCAAATTTACCATGATCCTGGTTTTCGCCCGGCTGACCAGGGAATTCGGCCCCGACGCGAAGAAATTCCGCTACGGCGTTTTCGGCTTCGGGATCACGCTGCTGGGTATTCTGGTGCCGCTGGCGCTGGAAAAGCACCTTTCCGCGATCATGCTCATGGGCATGGTGGCGGTGGTGATGATGTTTGTGGCGGGTACATCCCCCAAATGGCTCCTGGCGGGAGCCGGGGCGGCTGCCGGCTTTGTTCTGATTTACATCACCTTTATGGGCTATGCAGGGGATCGGGTTACCGCCTGGCTGGATCCCAATTCCGACCCGGGGGACACGGGGTATCAGATATTGCAGTCCCTGTATGCTATCGGCTCCGGCGGTGTGTTCGGCCTGGGCTTCGGCAGATCCCGGCAGAAATATCTGTATCTGCCATTTCAGTATAACGACTATATCTTCGCCATCGTCTGCGAAGAACTGGGGCTTGTGGGCGCCATGCTCATCGTCGCCCTCTTTTGTATGACTATTTTCCGGGGCTACTGGATCGCCCTTCATGCGTCCACCCGGTTTTCCACCGTTCTGGCGGCGGGGCTTACCACCCTCATTGCTGTCCAGACGATGCTCAATTTGTGTGTTGTGACCAATCTGCTTCCCTCCACCGGCATTGCGCTGCCGTTTTTTTCCTACGGCGGCACGGCACTGGCGGTGAATTTGGGGGAAATGGGCGTCATTTTGAATATTTCCCGAGAACGAAACCGAGTAAAGAAACAGGAGGTTTTCTCATGAATCTGATTTTTACCTGCGGCGGCACCGCAGGCCATATCAATCCTGCCATTGCCGTTGCCAACGGCATGCTTCAGCGCTATCCCGATGCCAACATCCTCTTCATCGGCGCCGAGGGCAAGATGGAGGAAATGCTGGTCCCCCAGGCAGGCTTTGAACTGAAGAGTCTGCCCGCTTCCGGCCTCAGCCGCCGGCTGAATATGCAGGGCATCAAGCAGAATGTGTACGCTGTCAAGTGCGTGCTGAATGCTGTCAGTGCCTGCAAGAAAATCTACAAGGAATTCAAGCCCGATGCCGTTATCGGCACCGGCGGTTATGCCAGCTTCCCGGCCCTGTATGCTGCCCAGAGTATGGGCATCCCCACCTGCGTCCATGAGGCCAACGCTCTCCCCGGCGTTACCACTAAGCTGGCTGCCAACAAGGCTGACCGGGTCCTGGTTGCCTTTGAGGAAAGCTGCAAGTATTACAAGAAGCCCGAGGAAGTCCGGGTGGTGGGTATGCCCATCAAGAAGGACTTCACCGAACTGACCCGGGAGGAGGCAAGAGCCACCCTGGGCCTTAACGAGAATGAAAAGCTGGTGGTTTCCGCTTTCGGCAGCCTGGGCGCCAAGGTCATGAACGAAACCATGGCCGATATGATGCCCCTGGAGCAGGCCGACAATTTCCCCTTCCGGCATATCCATGCCACCGGTTCCTTCGGCAAGGAATGGATGCCCCAGCGGGTTCTGGACAACGGTGTGGACTGGGAAAACTGCCCCCAGATCGACATCCGGGAGTATATCTACGATATGCCCGTGCTGCTGAATGCCGCTGATGTGGTCATTGGCCGTGCCGGCTCCGGTACCTGCAATGAGCTGGGCGCCACCGGCGCACCATGCATCCTGGTACCCTCTCCCAACGTCACCAACAATCATCAGGAAAAGAATGCCAGAGTTCTGGAAGCTGCCGGCGGCGCTGTGGTGATGCTGGAAAGCGAAGTCACCGCTGAAAAGATGTACGCGCAGGTTATGGAATTGCTGGGTGATGATGCCCGCCGTGTCGCTATGACCGAAGCGCTGAAGGGCCTTGTCCGCACCGATTCCGCCGATGCCATCTGCGACATCGTGGAAGAACTGGTAAGCAAATAATCTCCACCGGAGGAAATACCAATGGAAACCAAAGAAAGAACCAATCAGCGGCTGCCCCAGAAGGCGAAGCGCCCTGCTTCCGCCTCCCGGCCCGGTGCAGTGAAAAAGGCACCGCCTAAAAAATCTGCCCCCAAGCGCCCCTCCACCGACCGCTCCCGTCGTGAGGCTGCTGCCAGAGCCGCCAAAATCAAGGCCATGAAGCAGAGCGTCCAGAACGCCCCCAAGCGCCGGGTCAGCAAGCCCCGCCGTCCTCTGCAGCCGGTGGTCTATACCCAGCCTAAGGTGTTTAACCGCAGCCGCTTTGTGATGCAGCTGGTTACTGTTGTGGCAACGGTGCTGGCTGTGGTGCTGTGCCTGTCCATTTTCTTCCGGGTGGAGACCATCTCCGTCTCCGGCGCCAATGCCTACAGCGCCTGGGCTGTCCGGGAGGCCTCCGGCATCCAGGAGGGTGATTACCTGCTTACCTTCGGCAAGGCCAGAGCCTGCGCCAAGATCAAGGCAGAACTGCCCTATGTGGATACGGTTCGCATCGGAATAAAACTGCCCGATACGGTCAAGATAGTCATTGAGGAAATCGATGTGGTCTATGCCATCCAGGATCAGAACGGCGTATGGTGGCTCATGACCTCGGAAGGCAAGGTCATGGAGCAGACCGATGCTGCCGGTGCCAACACCTACACCAAGGTTCTGGGTGTGAAACTCTACGATCCGGAGCCGGAGAAGCAGGCGGTGGCCTACCAGGAGATGGCCCAGGAGACTCAGCCCCAGGATGAGACCCTTCCCGAAGGGGAGACCCAGGCGCCGACCCCCATTCTGGTCACCGAGCAGCAGAAGCTCAGCGCAGCCCTGACCATCCTCCAGTCCCTGGAGCTGAATGAAGTGGTGGGCGAGGCCGCCAGCGTGAATGTATCCGACCTGACACGGATCATTCTGTGGTACGGCAGCCGGTATGAGGTGAATCTGGGCGAAAATGTGAATATGGACTATAAGATCGCATGTCTGAAGTACACGGTCAGTACCCTCAGCGATTACGACAGCGGTGAGCTGGACATCAGCTTCACTACCTGGCCCGATAAGGTCACCTACACGCCCTTTGAATAAATTGAGAACAGTTGTAAGGAAATTGTAAATTTTTCGCCGAAAAGAAAGAATTTCTATTGACCAAACGGTGAAAACACGGTAGAATGTATGGGTAAAAGCAAAAAAATCCGAAATCGGCGGATCGCAGCCGATTCTCAAACGATACATAGGAGGAAGAGTTTTATGATTGAAACTTTGCAGGAACGCGTAGTTAAGATTAAAGTCATTGGTATCGGCGGCGCCGGTAACAATGTTATCAACCGCATGATCGACGCCGGTGTTTCCGGTGTGGATTTCGTCTGTGTCAACACCGATAAGCAGGATCTGAACAAGTCCCCCTGCGACAACAAGGTGCAGATCGGTGAGAAGCTCACCGGCGGCATGGGTGCCGGCTCCAAGCCCGACATCGGCCGCAAGTCCGCTGAGGAGTCCCGCGAGGCTCTGTCCCGCCTGCTGGAAGGCACCGACATGGTCTTCATCACCGCCGGTATGGGCGGCGGCACCGGCACCGGCGCTGCTCCCATCATCGCTGAGCTGGCTCACGAGGCCGGTATCCTGACCGTCGGCGTGGTCACCAAGCCCTTCAAGTTTGAGGGTGCCAACCGTATGCGCCAGGCTGACGCCGGCATCAACGAGCTGAAGGACAAGGTGGACTCCCTGATCATCATCCCCAACGACCGCCTGAAGTACGTTACCGATCAGAAGATCACCTTCGCCAACGCCTTCTCCATCGCAGACGATGTGCTGAAGCAGGCCGTCACCTCCATCTCTGAGCTGGTTGGCTTCTCCCAGAAGGTTCTGATCAACCTGGACTTTGCCGACGTTTCCGCAGTCATGAAGGACGCTGGCCGCGCTCACATGGGCGTGGGTACCGCTTCCGGCCGCGAGAAGGCCGAGGCTGCTGCCAATGCCGCCATTTCCAGCCCCCTGCTGGAGACCGCCATCAACGGTGCTACCGGTGTTCTGATCAACATCACCGGTTCCTCCGAGATGTGTCTGGACGATGTGGAGACCGCTGCCGGTATCGTGCAGGAGGCCGCCAATCCCGAGGCCAACATCATCTTCGGTGCAACCATCGACGAGAGCTTCCAGGACGAGCTGCGGGTCACCGTCATTGCCACCGGCTTTGACCAGACCATGGGCGGCAGCGTGTTCTCCTTCAAGAAGGAGGCTCCCAAGGCTGAGATCGTGGAAGAGGCCCAGGCCGCTCCCGTGAAGAAGCCCGTGGTGCAGGAGAATGTTGAGGACATCGATGCTGTCCTGAGCATCTTCCGCCGCTAAGTTTTCAAAATCAATCCCGGCCCGATTCGGGCCGGGATTTTTCTGAACAGGAGGCTATGTATGGATGCCTATCATGAACTGGCAAAAAGCTATGACCGGCTGACCAACGATGTGGACTATGCTGCCACGGTGGAATTTTATATGGAAATCATCCGTCGGGAGGGTGTGAAGCCGAGAACGGTGGTGGATCTGGCCTGCGGCACCGGCTCCGTAACGGAAATTCTGGCGAGGAAGGGCTATCAGGTTACCGGTGTGGATATGTCCGAGGAGATGCTCACCGAGGCCATGGCAAAGGTCATGGATATGGAGAATCCGCCCCGGTTTGTCTGCCAGAAGCTCCAGGAGCTGAAGCTCCCCAGGGCCGTGGACATGGCCGTGTGTGCCCTGGACAGCCTGGACTATATCACAGATCCGGATGACTGCGCCGAGGCCATCCGGCGAACCTACAAGGCTCTGAACCCCGGCGGCATCTTCATCTTCGATGTGAACACGCCGGAGAAGCTGAGAGCCATGGACGGACAGGTGTTTCTGGATGAGGATGACGATGTGTACTGTGTCTGGCGGGGCGAATTTGATGAAAAGAGTAATATCTGCTCCTACGGCATGGACTTGTTCCAGCGCCAGGGTGCGGTTTGGCACCGCTCCTTTGAGGAACACCGGGAATACGCTTACTCTGCCCGGCAGCTCACCGGATATTTGAAAAATGCCGGATTTACCCACATTGAAGTTTACGCTGACCGGGAATTCTGCGCCCCCAGAGAGGGCGAGCAGCGCATCTACATCAAGGCCCGGAAGGGAAAAATCAAGCGGAAATAAGACGGTTGACTTTCCTGCAAAATGTATTATAATTACCCTCAGATTTTGAAGGAGGAAGCAGATTTTTCTGCGTTTTTGATATGAACGACTACTTAGTTCGCGGTATGACCATGGACGGCTTTGTAAAGTGCGTGGCCATCCGGTCCACCGAAATGGTTACCCGTGCCGCCGAGATTCACGGCACCACCCCCAACGCTACCGCAGCCCTGGGACGCTGCCTGACAGCCGCTTCCATGATGGGTAATATGCAGAAGGTGGAGAACGGCTCCATGACCCTGCAGGTTCGTGGCGGCGGCCCCATCGGCACCATTACCGTGGTCTCCGATGCCGAGGGCAATGTCCGCGGCTGTGTCACCGAACCCAAGGTGCCTCTGATGGAGAAGTTCCCCGGCAAGCTGGACGTGGGCGCTGCTGTGGGTACTGACGGCACTCTGACCATCATCCGTGACCTGCAGATGAAGGAACCCTACATCGGCTCCACCCGGCTGGTTTCCGGCGAGATCGGCGATGACGTGACTGCCTACTTTGTCCAGTCTGAGCAGACCCCCACTGCCTGCGCTCTGGGTGTTCTGGTTGACCGGGATCAGTCTGTCAAGGTAGCCGGCGGCTATCTGGTTCAGCTGCTCCCCGGCGCGCCTGACGAGGTCATCGACGTGCTGGAGGCTGGAATCAAGCGGGCCGGTGCGGTTACCCCCATGCTGGAAAAGGGTATGACCCCTGAGGAGATCCTGACGGAAGTCTGCGGGGACTTAGGCGTGCTGTTCTTCGAGAACGAGCCCGTTTCCTATAAGTGCTACTGCTCCCGGGACCGGGTCACCGCGGCTCTGATCAGCCTGGGTAAGCAGGAGCTGGAGGAGATCGCAGCCGAGGGAAAAGCTTTCCCCGTGGAGTGCCAGTTCTGCGATACTATCTATGAATTTACCCCTGAGGAAATCTGGGAAATTCTGAAGAATATATGATTTTTAACTGTATTTGGTGGGAAATGACAGGTTTTACACACACGAAAGTTTCTGCAAAAATTTTCGAAAAAAGTGCTTGACAAATGGCACCAATGTGTGTATAATGAACCACGTCGCTGAGGTGAGCAACACACCGAAGCAAACGGGAGCATAGCTCAGCTGGGAGAGCATCTGCCTTACAAGCA
>RHMF01000819.1_pt1 | contig 13842 bp, 5 predicted proteins | sample 5365151 | NCBI WGS metagenome assembly RHMF01 (sample SAMN10266501, study PRJNA497801) | feces metagenome | isolation source: feces | host: Bos taurus | place: China: Prairie of Fairy Mountain | collected 2017-08-14 | reverse complement strand
GACGTGGACACTGCTAGTGCCTAACGCAAAGGGTGGTGCCAGTGTGCCGTTGTCGGAAAGTAAGATTGCCATGAAACATGCCGACAGCTACTATGTGGGCATCTATAATCAGTTGACGCAATATTGGGGCAATCAGCCTATGACCATGGGACCAGTCTATGTAGGAGCCTTTGTCATGCTGCTCTTCATCTTGGGACTATTTATTGTGAAGGGACCCATGAAATGGGCGTTGCTGGCTGTGACGATATTGTCGATACTGCTGTCGTGGGGACGTAACTTCATGCCGTTTACCGACTTGTTCCTCGACTATGTGCCGATGTATGCCAAGTTCCGTACTGTGGCTTCTATCCTTGTGATAGCCGAGTTCACCATACCCCTGTTGGGCATGCTGGCTTTGAAGCAATGGCTATCAACATGTCAGGGAACGGGTATCAAGAATCAGAAGCCTCTCTATATCGCCTTCGCCTTGACGGCAGGTATCTGTCTGCTCTTTGCGCTGATGCCCAAGGCCTTCTTCCCTGATTTCATCAGCTATAACGAGATGCAGGCGATGAGTCAGATTCCTGCTGACCAGCTGACACCATTGCTACAGAACCTGACGGAGATGCGTGTGGCTGTGTTTGTGGCTGACTGCTGGCGTTCGTTCTGGATCATCGTGATAGGCATGGGCTGCATGCTGCTGTATCAGTATCGCAAGCTGCGTGTGGAGTGGATGGTAATAGCGCTGACAGTGCTCTGCCTGTTCGATATGTGGCAGGTGAACAAGCGCTATCTGAATGATGGAATGTTCGTACCCAAGACTGTTCGTGAGGAGCCTATGACGAAGACACAGGCTATAGACCATATTCTACAGGATAAGACACTCGACTTCCGTGTGCTGAACCTGGCTACGTCGACCTTCAACGAGAATGAGACCTCTTATTATCTAAAGAGCATTGGTGGATACCATGCTGCCAAGCTGCGTCGTTATCAGGAGCTGGTTGATGCCTATATCCAGACGGAGATGAGCAATGTCATGAGTGCCATCAGCAAAGCTGGTGGTGACATGACTCAGGTCAAAGGCGATAGCGTCTATCCTGTGCTGAACATGCTCAACACGAAATACTTCATCCTGCCGTTGCAGGGTGGACAGTCGGTACCTTTGGAGAATCCCTACACCTATGGCAATGCATGGCTGGTCGACAAGGTCAGATACGTCGCCAATGCCAACGAAGAGCTTGACGGCATAGGCCAGATTAGCCTGCGTCATGAGGCAGTGGCTGACCAGAAGTTCAAGGATGTGCTGGGCGAGAGTACTACACAGGATACGCAGAGCATCGTCAGGCTGAAGGCCTATGAGCCTAACCAGTTGACCTACGAGGTAGAGACGGGCAAGGGTGGAGTAGTGGTCTTCTCGGAGATTTATTACCCTGGCTGGACGGCTACTGTAGACGGTGTAGAGCAGGAACTGGGACGCGTAGACTATGTGTTGCGCGCTCTGCAGGTGAAGCCAGGCAAACATGAGGTGGTGCTCAGCTTCTTCCCCAAGAGTATTGACCGTACAGAGACGATAGCATATATCGCCTATGGCTTGTTGCTGCTGATATTATTACTGATGATATGGTTGGGGTATAAGCACCGAAAATAATGACAAGACAATGAAGAAACTTCTATCCTTACCACCTAATCTGGTGGGCTGTTTCCATGACGTTACGGGATTTTCACGTGATGAGTATTTCTGTACCAACGACCCGATAGGCCATAAGCTGGGGTCGGGAGGTGGAACGACGTGGCTCATGAGACAGGCTGAGCAGTGGCTGGGAGGCGAGCGCTGCATCGTGCTCCATGCTGGTGGACAGAGTCGTCGACTGCCCTCGTATGCTCCCAGTGGTAAGATACTGACCCCCATTCCCGTATTCCGTTGGGAGCGTGGCCAGCGATTGTCGCAGACCCTGCTCGACCTGCAGCTGCCACTCTATGAGCGTATGATGGAGCAGGCTCCTAAGCGCCTGACCACGATGATTGTCAGTGGTGATGTATATATCCGTGCTGCCGAGCGCATAGGGCCAATCCCTGATGCTGATGTGGTGTGCTACGGACTGTGGCTTGATGCCTCTATCGCCAAGGATCATGGCGTCTTCGTCAGCGATCGCCGTACGCCTAACGTGCTGAAGCAGATGCTACAAAAGCCCAGCACGGAGAAGTTGTCAGAGCTTCTGAAAGACCACTTCTATCTGACGGATATTGGTATCTGGCTGCTTAGCGACAAGGCTATGAAGCTGCTGATGAAGCGCAGTATAGAGGGTGACCATATCAAGGAATATGATCTCTACAGCGAGTTCGGCTGTACGCTGGGCACCCATCCCACCATCGACGACCCTGAGCTGCATGAGCTCTCAGTAGCCATTGTGCCATTGCAGGGTGGTGAGTTCTATCATTTCGGCACCTCAGGCGAGATGATCTCGTCGACAGTAGCTATCCAGAACATCGTCAACGATCAGCGTGACATCATGCATCACGACCGTAAGCCACACCCCAGCATCTTTACGCAGAATGCCATTACACACTATCGCTTTACTGAACAGAACCAGAATATCTGGATAGAGAACAGCTGCATCGGACCGCATTGGACGCTAACTCGTGACAACATCGTGACGGGAGTTCCTGAGAACGACTGGACCATCCATCTGGAACCAGGTCAGTGTGTCGACATCATACCCATTGGCGAAACACAGTATTGTGTGCGTCGCTATGACATCAACGAAAAGTTTGCAGGTGTAGCCCAACAGGAGAAGCGATTCCCTGTTCTGGATAGTCTAGCCCAACTGGAAAATCTAGATGGACTAGAAAAACTGACTACTACCTTCCTCTCTGCTGAGGATATCTCCAATGTAGCTAATCTGCGTCGCCTCTTTGCCCAGCGCAAGGCGTTCCGCAGCAAGAACTGGCCTGCGTTGGCTCGTAACTGGCAACATAGCGTGTTCTATCAGCTCGACTTGGACGATGCAGCTCGTGAGTTCCATGAGATGCAGTTGCCCCAGCCAGAGCCGCTTTCTGCTGATGCACCACTGATGACACGCATCCACGATGCCATGTTCCGAGGCGATAGCGATGGCGCTTTCTCGCTGTTGCGCGAGGGATTGCTGCAGTCCTCTCACCTCTCACCTCTCACCCCTCACCTCTCTATCTATCCCGATCAGATCGTGTGGGGACGCTCACCCGTACGTATCGACTTGGCTGGTGGATGGACGGATACGCCACCTTATTGCTTGATGGAAGGTGGGGCGGTAGTCAATATTGCTATTGAACTGAACGGACAGCCCCCTTTGCAGGCCTATGTGAAGCCCTGTCACGAGCCTCATATCGTGTTGCGAAGCATCGACTTGGGAGCCATCGAGGTGGTCGATACCTACGAACAGCTGGCAGCCTATAACAAGGTAGGATCGCCCTTCTCCATCCCTAAAGCAGCACTGGTGTTGGCTGGATTCCAGCCTGGTTTCTCACAAGAGACCTATCCCTCGCTGCGTGCCCAGCTGGAGTCGTTTGGCTGTGGCATCGAACTCACCCTGCTCTCGGCTATCCCTGCAGGCAGCGGACTAGGTACCAGCTCCATTCTGGCATCTACGGTTCTGGGCGCTGTCAATGACTTCTGCTCGCTGGCCTGGGATAAGAACGAGATTGGGCGTCGCACGCTGATATTGGAACAACTGCTCACTACAGGTGGAGGTTGGCAAGATCAGTTTGGTGGCGTCTTAGGAGGTGTGAAGCTGTTGGACACCCAGCGTGGCTTCGACCAGAATCCCCGTGTGCGCTGGTTGCCCGACGATGTTTTCACCCAGCCCGAATATGCGCAGTGTCATCTGCTCTATTATACTGGTATCACGCGTACTGCGAAGAAGATCTTGGCAGAAATCGTGCGTCGGATGTTCGTCAACCATCAACAGCAACTGTTGCAGTTGCGTGAGATGAAGGCCCATGCCGTCGATATGTATGAGGCCATCCAGCGTCAGGACTTCCGTGAGACGGGTCTGCTTATCCGTAAGACATGGGAACAGAACCAGCGCATCGACAGTGGTACTAATCCTGATAGCGTGCGTAAGATTACCGACCTCATTGACGACCTCTGCCTGGGTTATAAGTTGCCTGGAGCAGGTGGTGGTGGCTATCTCTATATGGTGGCTAAAGACCCTGAGGCAGCAGCCCGCATCAAAAAGTTGTTGACGACCCAGCAGCCCAATGCCAACGCCCGTTTTGTGGACATGACGCTTTCGAAGACAGGACTACAGGTAAGCCGAAGCTAATAGCGATGGATTTCCGTACGATAGTAGACATTCCGAAGCCCGACTTCGAGATACAGCCCTGCGAGGAGCTACTCTTCGTAGGTTCTTGCTTTGCCGATAGCATCAGTCAGCGTTTTCGCGAGGAAGGGTTTCCTGTGACGTCGAATCCCTATGGGGTGATGTACAATCCTGTCAGCATCCTGCATACCATACAGCGTTATGAGGGCGCTCCTCGTGTGGCGTTCCTTACGCTGGGTACTAACCATGTGTACAGACTGAAGGAGACAGGTGAGATTGTAGACAACTGCGAGAAGCGCCCCCAGCGACTCTTTCAGGAGGAAGAGCTTTCAGTTGAGGCGTGCAGGGACTATCTGCAGCAGGCTGTCGAGCTGCTTCGCCAGCGCAACCCTGAGGTGCATGTGGTGATGACAGTCAGTCCTATCCGTTATCGCAAATATGGCTATCATGAGAGTCAGCTCTCAAAGGCCACATTGCTGTTGGCCTGTCGTCATTTCAACTACTTTCCTTCTTACGAGATCCTGATGGACGAGTTGCGTGACTACCGATTCTATGCTGCTGATATGCTACATCCTTCCGAGCAGGCTGTCGACTATATCTGGGAACGGCTGGTCGATAGCTATTTCTCGCCAGCAGCCAAAGCTTTTCTGGACGAGTGGCGTCCCTTGAAGCAGGTGCTGGCCCATAAGCCCTTCCACCCAGAAGCCCCCGAATACCAAGCCTTAATGGATAAAACTATGTTAAAACTAGCGGAGTTACGCCAAAAATATCCTACCTTTGCCATGTAAACATGGCGAAAGTACTCACGCTCGACAAAAAAAAGAATAAAATCTTTTGTTTTGTTCTCGCTTAATCGTACCTTTGCATTATGAATTACACCATAGAAAAGATCACCACGCTCATAGGAGCGCGTCGCATCGGTACTGCTGATGCTCGTATAGGATGGTTGCTCACCGACAGCCGTTCACTGTGTTTCCCTGAGGAGACGTTGTTCTTTGCCCTGAAGTCCAGCCGCAACGATGGTCATCGCTATATCGACGACCTATACCGTCGTGGGGTGCGTAACTTCGTGGTTTCCAATGTACCTGAGCATCCAGAGGCCGATGCTAACTATCTGAAGGTTCCTTCTCCTCTTGCTGCTCTTCAGCGTCTGGCAGAGCGCCATCGCGATGAGTTCGATATCCCCATTGTGGGCATCACGGGCTCAAATGGTAAGACGATGGTGAAGGAGTGGCTCTATCAGGTGCTGTCGCCCGACTGGGTAGTCACACGTTCGCCCAAGAGCTACAACTCACAGATAGGTGTGCCCCTGAGTGTATGGCTGCTCAACGACCAGACGCAGGTGGGTCTCTTCGAGGCAGGCATCAGTCAACTGGGCGAGATGGAGGCTTTGCACGACATCATCCAGCCAACCATCGGTGTGCTGACCTCGCTGGGTGCTCCCCATCAGGAGAATTTCCGTTCGTTGGAAGAGAAATGCATGGAGAAACTCCTGCTCTTCCGTGATGCCAAGGTGATCATCTACAATGCTGACGATGATCTGGTGAGCCGTTGTATACGTCGCTCAGGCTTCAAGGGTAAACGCATAGGGTGGCGTCGCGACGAGCTGTTGCACGACTATCAGCTGCCTTTCTTCGATGAGGCTTCTATCCAATGCTGCTTGGCTGTCATGGCTACAGCCCTCTATTTGGGTGTCAAGCCTGAGGTGCTCCGTGAACGGATGTCCCAACTGGAGCCTGTGGCCATGCGCCTTGAGGTGAAGGAGGGTCAGCATGGGTGTACACTGATCAACGATACCTATAATTCCGACATCAATTCGCTCGATATCGCCCTCGACTTCATGTCGCGTCGTGTCAACGACCAGCGTCGTCGCACGTTGATTCTCAGCGACATCTTCCAGAGTGGTATGACTGACGAGATGCTCTATCACGAGGTTAATGACCTGTGTCTGAAGCGTGGGGTGGGGCAGCTCATCGGCATTGGCTCTCACATCTCCTCAGCATCCCCCCTCTTCCAGATCAGCGAGAAATCTTTCTTCGCAACTACTGAAGACTTCCTGCGTAGCGAGACGTTCCGTCAGCTGCACGACGAGGTGATTCTCATCAAGGGAGCTCGTCTCTTTGGCTTCGACCGTATTACCGAGCGATTGGAACAGAAGGTTCACGAGACCATACTCGAGGTCAACCTCAATGCCGTAGTCGACAACCTCAACTACTACCGCTCCTTCCTGAAGCCCGAGACCAAACTTGTCTGCATGGTCAAGGCCGATGCCTATGGCGCTGGAGCTGTCGAGGTGGCTAAGACGCTGCAGGATCATCGTGTTGACTATCTGGCTGTTGCCGTAGCCGATGAGGGTGTTACCCTGCGTCGCAATGGCATCACGCAGAACATCATGATTATGAATCCTGAGATGACTGCTTTCAAGACCATGTTCGACTATGATTTGGAGCCCGAGGTCTACTCTTTCCGTCTGATGGATGCCTTGATCCACGCTGCTGAGCGTGAGGGTATCACGGGGTGGCCCGTCCATATCAAGCTTGATACAGGCATGCATCGTCTGGGTTTCGACCCTGAGCATGATATCGACGAGGTGATCCGTCGCCTCAAGAGCCAGAATGCCATCATCCCCCGTTCTGTCTTCAGCCATTTCGTAGGTTCCGACAGCGATGACTTCGACCGTTTCTCAGCGATGCAGTTTGAGAAGTTTGATCGTGCCAGCTCACAGCTTCAGGCAGCTTTCAGCCATAAGATACTGCGCCACATGGACAACTCAGCAGCCATTGAACACTTCCCTGAGCGTCAGCTCGACATGTGTCGTTTAGGCTTGGGCCTCTATGGCGTCGATCCTCGTGATAATCGTATGCTCACTACCGTTTCTACGCTGAAGACGACCATTCTTCAGCTTCGTCATGTGTCTAAAGACGAGACGGTGGGCTACAGTCGTAAGGGCATTCTGACGCGCGACTCCGTGATAGCAGCCATTCCTATTGGCTATGCTGATGGTCTGAACCGTCATCTGGGACGTGGAGCCTGCTATTGTCTGGTCAATGGACAGAAAGCCCCCTACGTCGGTAATATCTGTATGGATGTCGCCATGATTGACGTCACAGATATCCCTTGTCATGAGGGCGACAGCGTCGAGATCTTTGGCGAACATCTGCCCGTCACAGTGCTTAGCGACGTGTTGGAGACCATCCCCTACGAGGTACTCACCAGCGTCAGTCCTCGTGTGAAGAAGGTCTATTTCCAAGATTAATGATATTGCTCTAAATATCCATTTATTGCCTGATATCAGCGAAGCGCATCAGATAAGTGTCGTATTGTGTTAGGAAGGGGTTGAAGGGCTTGTCGATATGCTGTGGATGATGGAACATGGACAGCGGCAGGTTGTCAGCCTTGGTGCGATAGATGTCAAAATGCCCAGAAAGCGTTTTTTGTTGGTTGCTCCACACGCCAAAGGCAGTCTTGCCGAATTTGGGCCCTTGTCCTGAGACAGCGGCATTGACGGTTACGACGATTCCTCTGTCGGTTTGTTCAAAGCTGACGTTGCCATCGTTGCATATTAGGAAGACGCCATTACCGTCCTTATCCGATAACCATACAGCATCTACGCCCCTGCGGTTGCCTTCGAAATAGAGATCATCCTTGTGCATCGACCATATACCATAGCGGTTGGCTTGGTAACGTCCAGGGTAGGTGGCAAAGGGACCCATGCCCACCCACTGCACGCGGTCTATGGATTCATCCAGCAAATAGGCTACACCCACTTCTGCCAGGAAGCGGGTGGTTGTCGTATCAGGAGTCAGCACATAGTCCACACGACTTGCAGTCTTGGTGACACTCCCTTTCACGTATGCATTGTCAAGCGGTTGTAGGTAACGCTCAATGCGCGTATCGGCAACTTTCAGCTTTTCTGCCTGCGTCATTTTCCTGCCCACTCTTACCAGTGGACCTTCCTGTATCAGCCCATTGACATCAGCTGACAGGTTTTTCACAGCAAGTGGTGCATCCTGTAGCTTTAACGACTGGCGCAAGAGCGTCATTCCATCTTTGTTCTTTGTAACAATGTTCAGCAGTATCAGCTTGCCTTTGGGCAGCTCAGGCAACTGCAGCGGACACGCCACCGTGGTGTGAGGGGCACAGTCGGGCGACAGCTGTCCTTCAGCTAAGGTGTTGTGGTTGGCAGTCAGTGTCCAATGGAATGTGACATTGTCTTTGAGGTTGATGAAGTCGTAGCGGTTGCGGATGTGTAAAGCCCCAGAGAATACCGTGTCTATGACGCAAGCCTGGGCGTAGTTGTGCTGCAACTCGTAGTAGTTGGGCAGTGGTGTGCGGTCGGCATACACCAGTCCGTCAGTACCTTTGTTGCCATACATCTCGAAGCCACTATTGGGCGAGGTGAACACCCGCTCCTCATAGCCGTAGGCTTGCCCATTTCTCATTTCTAATTTCTCATTACTCATTTCTAATGGCATTCCTTGGTCAGCCCATTCCCAGACGCTACCCCCAGCAATGCCAGGTGTACGCTCTATAATCTCCCACTGGCGATCATGGTCTTCAAAAGAGATTCCCAGTGTATGGCAGTATTCAGTGAAGATAACGGGGCGATCCAGTCGCTGATAGAACCCACCCATTTGTCCTGTTGTGGGATAATGAGGTGCATAGACGGGAGCCTCTGAGGGGAAAGGATGTCGTGTGGAGTCTTTCCTGTTCTCCCAGAATTTACGGAAGTAGCTACCCACCTGTGGGAAGCAATAGGGTCGTGAGGGGTCTAGGCTACCCACGTAGTCGCCCACCTCGACGCAAGTCTGTGGTAGCGGATTCTCGTTGCCTACACTCCAAACCATTACAGAGGGATGGTTCTTATCACGGGTAACGGTAGCCAGGGCGCGTGTCATGAGGATACCTTGGTAGCTGCGACTGCCCAAGTGTTTGTCGCCATAGCCAAAGGGAACCTCGTCGACGAGGTAGAATCCCATAGAGTCTGCCAGCTCATAGAACCGTGGCTCACGCGGATAGTGCGACAGACGCATGTAGTTAACTGAAGCTTCCTTCATCATGCGCATGTCCTTCAGTGTGAGATCGTCAGCAATGACCTTCACTGTCTTGGGGTCGGTAGAGTGGGCATTGACACCTCGTAGTTTGACGCTTTGTCCGTTCAGTTTCAGCACCTTTCCATCGATAGCCCACTCGCGAATGCCTATTTTCTGGGTGAAGGTTTGCAGCGTCTTTCCTTTCTCTTTTACGTGTACGCGTAATGTATACAAATAAGGTGTCTCTGCAGTCCATAAGTGTGGATGATCTACTTGTCCATTGGTGGAGACGATGCGTCCTTCAGCATCCAGTATCTCATAATCTACCGTGGTTCTTGGTGTTGCATGAGCCACCTTGGTCTGCACCTTGACCTCACCAGTCATCTTGGTCGTTACCGTCAGGTCTGACAGATGCGTCAGGGGGACAGCCATCAACGTGACATTGCGGAAGATACCCATAGTAGCCCAGTCGTCAAAACAGTCGAACTCATAGCCCTTGAACTGCGAATACACGCGCATGGCCAGTCGTTGTGGCTCACCACGGAATGCTTTGGCAGTCAGATAGGGCGTCAGGTCGAACATACAGGTATTGTAGGCTGACTCCCATGTGCCTACTAATTGGTCGTTGAGCCACAGGTCGTATCCACGCAGCACCCCATCCAGTCGTAGTACGATTTGCTCTCCTTTCCAAGCCTTCGGAATGGTGAACTCGGTGCGATAGTAGCCTGTCAGCGAGTCGGGATAGTCGTATTTGGGTTCACAAAAGCCATAGGCCTCCCAACAGCCAGGAACGGGAATCCGTCCCCATGAATGATCCTTTTCGGGAACCTCGCGTTGTCCGTCGATACCCTTCACTACTTTCAGGTCCCACGTGCCGTTCAGACTCTTTTTCATCTTCGGGTCGGTAACAGGCCAGAAACCCTTAAAGGCGTCACCTATAACAGGAAAGGCTACTTTTTCTAACACCTCATAATATCGCTTACCTAATGTCTCAGCCCCTTTGGCATCAAAATGGATTTTGTCGCTCAGTAATGACAGGTCGCTGGCATCAACCACATACACATTCTTGTCGTCACGGGCTATCCTGCGCATGGCATCAGCCACTACTGGCGAGGCCTGCCGACTGTTGGCAGCAAACGTGCCGCAGATGACGGGCAGTCGCAGATATTTCTGCTCGCCAGTCTTGTCAGCCAAATGTTGTCGGATGTAGGCAATGACAGCTTTGAAATTGTCCTGATAACGCTCGGCAGCAGGAACATCGCTTTCTCCCTGATGCCATAGCAGAGCCTTGATGTCGTAACCCTCCTTTAGCTGGCTCAGCTGTCCGTCGATACAGTCGTCAATTTGTTCTATGAAAGCTTTTAACAGCGACTTGCCTTTACGGCTAGCCGAACGGGTACGTTGCAAATAGGCAGCATCAGCACTCCAATACTGCTTATGGGTAGAGCGCGCACACGTGGTATCGATAGCCGTCCCTCCCATGGTATGTTTGATGACATAGAAGGGCTGTTGTAGCCGTTTGTTCAACTGCTCATAGACGATAGCGTCGAAGCCCCATCGGTCGTTGAGTGCCTTTCGGGCTACCGTAGGCCAGAAGGGCTTGAACGCTCCTGATGCTTTCAGGAAATCACCACTTCCATAGCTCCACTGACAATACTGATAGCTGTCGGGAGTGATGTAAGCCGGCAATTCGTTCATGGGTACTCGCCCGTCGGCATTCGACTGGCCTGCAGTCAGGATGACGGCTCGTTTCTGACTCCACGAAGCTACTGTGTATAGCAAGAGCGTGAACAAGAATAATCGTCTCATATTACTTGGCGGGAATGACATAGAACTTACGGTTTGTCTTGAAGTCAACCATCCATTGGTCAAGGATGATGTGTTCATCCAGTGCCTTGATGGTCAGGGTGTGCTGCCCCTTCGACAGCTTAACGGGTGTTGTCTTCAGCGCCTGTCCACGCAGCACGCTCACTTTCCAGAAGTCAGAACGATACTTCTCCTTCAGCGAAATGGTGACAGGAGCCTGGTCGTCTATCTGCACGGAATAGCGCAGGTCGCCCTTGTCGTTAGGCTGTGTCGGTATCATAGCGGTATAGAGCGTGGCGTCACCTTCTTTCTGTGTGGTGAAATGATAGACCAGTTCGCCACCCTTGGGAATACTGACAGCATTCATCGAGTGTCCCAGCATCTGGATGGGCTGACAACCGTCAGAGGCCTGCGTGTAACGATAAGCATTCTTTGCTACAAAATCGTTTCCTGTAGGACTTTCTTCTTTCAATACCGGAACCTTCAGACTGAGATCTTCAGGCAGATAAGGCAGCGTAGGTGGATTGAATACGTTGAGGTCACGAGGCATCATGTTCATGATACCCTTCCACTTGCCATTTCCTAAAGCATTGTATTTGCGCGTCAGTTCCTGTATCTCACGGTAGCATCTGATGCTCGTTGCAGCAGTGGCCTGCATGTAGTCCTCGCGACCTTCCATCGCCTTGTCTGTCTGCCCCATGTATTTTGAACGGGCCTTCTGTGCATATAGCATCTTACCCGCCATAGCAGCAGCGGCTTTTACGGGATACTGGATATGAGCATAATAGGCATCACGCAGTTCTGGGCGCACCTTCTCAGCGAAGCGGTCTACCCACTGGCTTATCTCCGCATATTGGATGAGATAGCGATCCATCTCATTGCCGAACTCGCTCTCTGAGAATTCGGTATCTACGACATGCGAGCGTCCACGCGGATAAGCCTTGCGGTCGGCCAGTTCCACCTGCGTCCATCCCATAAGCTCCGGTTTGCGGACAGCGCAGAGATAATAGAACTGCTTCATAGCTGGGAAGAGCACCTTGCCTATCTCGTTGCCAAACTGCATGCAGAGCCAGTTGGCCAAGTGCTGGTCGATGGTGTTGGGTTGAATCGAGTTGATGTCCCATGCCATATCGAGGAAGAACTCCAGATCGTAGGCAGCCACCTTCGGGTCGTGCACATTGACAATCCATAGCTTGCGACAGTTATGGTCGTAGGCAGCCTTCATCTCCGAATAGACCAATCCAGGCTGTGTCGTCGTCAGCCACATGTAGTCGTGCGGACGTCCCCAATAGCTCAGGTGGTAGTATACACCTCCGCCCCCGCTTCGCTTTTGCTGTTCTGCATCTGAGAGTCGTGTCATGTACCCATAGTTGTCGTCACACCACATCAGCGTCACATCATCGGGTACTTTCAGTCCGTTCTCCATGATTTCCAGCACCTCCTTATAGGGGATGAACACCTGTGGCACCTTTGTCACATCTTTATTAATGTATTGACGCAGCAAGTCACGCTGGTCGTCGATAACCTGTTGCAATCCCTTCAGTTTTTCTTCTTTCGTCTTGACCCCTTCCATGGAACCATCGTGGATGCCACGCATGCCAATGGTGAAGAGTTCCTCTGAACCAGCCACCTGTTTCAGTCGCTCAATCCAGTATTTCTGCACCTCATCGCGATTCGTGATATAGTTGTAGGCGCCACGCTTGGCGTGATCCCACTCAGCCACATTGTTGCGGAGCAGCGGTTCGCAATGTGATGTGCCCACCAGGATGCCAAACGAGTCAGCCATCTCTTTGTTCCCCTTAATCGTGAAGAATCCAGGTGTGCCGGTATGCATGCCAGGCCAGATGGCGTTGGCTCGCAGACGCAGCAACAGCTGGAAGATGGCCTTATAGGTCTTGGGTCCCATTGCCCCAAATTGGTCGGTTTTTTCATAGTGTTTCCATGCCCAGTTGCGTAAGCTCCAGTCCTCGTCATTAATAAAGATGCCACGATAGGTCACCGATGGCGCCTGTTCAGTATGGAATCCCTCAGGCATGACCAGCCGTTCTTTGCGCTGGGGTACCACGTCGCCCCACCAAATCCAAGGCGACACGCCAGCCATACGCGACAGCTCCAGTATGCCGTATGCCGTACCGCGTCCGCTGTTGCCTTCCACCACGATGCGTCCGTTCTTGGTGTAGATGCGGAAGCCGTCGTCACCACCTTTCTTCGGAATGATTTGTATCGTTGCCTGCTTGCCTGTCTGTGCCTTCATGCCCGTCACCTGTCGCATGTCGTCGCAGAACATGGCGAGCGCTTGTCTGACTACTGGCTCCACCTTGTTGGGAACACTATACGTGACAGGATTCGTCCCGTCAAACCATACCACATCTGCGGCATGTCCACTGATAGTCATGGCCCATGCTACAGTCAAGATACAGGCTATTTTCTTCATCTAGATTTGTTTTATTTTAGTTTTCTGTTTGTTTTACGAAGGCAAAAGTACAACATTTTTCTGAAAAAACCAAGAGATTATCCGGAAAAACCTTATCCTTAAAAATGCAAAAAATGGACTGACCATTTGGTAGGTACATTTTTTTTTCGTACCTTCGCAGCCAAATACGCTAAAACAAACAAAGAATATCGATATTAAAAACAATGGAACAAGTATTTAGTTACATTATTAGTCTGGGTGCTTCGGTCATGATGCCTATCCTGTTTACCATCATTGGCCTTTGCATCGGGTT
>RHMF01001187.1_pt1 | contig 13846 bp, 17 predicted proteins | sample 5365151 | NCBI WGS metagenome assembly RHMF01 (sample SAMN10266501, study PRJNA497801) | feces metagenome | isolation source: feces | host: Bos taurus | place: China: Prairie of Fairy Mountain | collected 2017-08-14 | reverse complement strand
GATCGCCGTTGCGTGCGGAAACGACGCGGAAATAGTCCTGGATGCGCTCGTCGCGCAGGGTGTCCAGGTTGATAAGTTGACGCAAGTCCCGGATGTTCTCGGGCTCAAGGGTCAGATTCTCAAGAAAACTTGCCATTTTGTTACTCCTTTTTGTTATGTTATTACTTCTTGTTCTTGTTGCGTGAGGCCTCGATGCGCTCCTTCAGGAAGTTGCGCTCGACTGCCTGTTCAGCCATCGCAGTAGACGGCTCTCTCTTCTCTGGCTGATAGTGCGACGCGATTGAGGCAAACACCTTCTCCTCGCCGCCAGCCATCTGTACCATGTTGAGGATGCGCAGGTCGTCCTGGCTCTTGGCCTGTGCGTTGGCCTTCTCCAGGAGTTCCGTGAGTTCGGCCACCTGTGCCTCGAGTTCGGCGATGCGCTCCTTGAGCCTGCCGTTCTCCTGTTCCAGGTCGTCCTCACGGGAGATGGACTCAGGTTCATCCTTTTCTCCTTCCTGTCCCTCGCCTTCCTCGACAACCTCGACCTGCTCTTCGGGTTGACGGATCTCGACGATGGCGCCGTTTTCGACCACGATGGTGGTGTTGTCGGGCATGAGCCACTCTCCGTCGGGCTCAGCCTTGTCACCGACTGCGGGCGCGCCTTCCTCACGCTCGACGCGCAGGATGTCGCCGCTGGCGGTGTTCAGTTCCATGGCCATCACGGGCATGGCCTCTTCCTCGGCCTTGAACACGCCCTTGACGGCATCAATGATTTTGTCTAATACTGTTGCCATGCTGTTATGTTGTTTATGATTAACTTTCGCAGAAACGGGCGCGATAATCTCTCCTATCATGCCCAGTTCCATGGCCCTGTCCACGCTGATGAACTTGTCCTCGCGCATGAGGGCCTCCATCTCGTCGCGGTCGCAGCCGCAGCGCTCGACGTAGAGGTCGAGAATCCTGTCCTGCTGCTCCTTGAGTTGGCTCGCGGCCTTCTCAAGGTCCTCTGCCGTCGCGCTCCCGCCCATCCACATGGGGTCAACCCACGGGTTGTGCACGAGGATTTGCGCGTTGGCGTAAGCCTTGCGGCGCTCCTTCGGGGCCGCCATCATGATGACGGTGGCCATCGAAGCCGCCACACCGTCCACGGTGGTGGTGATTTCCTTGCCCGTGGCACGCAGACGGTCATATATGGCCCAGCCTTCCAACACGTCACCGCCGTTGCAGTGGATATGCACGTCGATGGCCTTGTCCTCGGCCGGTATTGAGTCGCAGAACTGCTGCACATCCGTGAAGGAGATGCCAGGCTCGAGACCCCACATCTCGGTGACGGCCTTGTCCTGGTTCGATTGTATGTCGTTGTAGATGTTAAGCGTTGCCATAATCGTTTTCGATTTTTCATGGCAAAGTTATCACACAAAAAAGGCGGGAAACGAATTTTCCCGCCTGATGCGTGGGTCACGCCGTGACCTTTTTTCTGAACTTTCGCGCTATTCTCTTGACCGTCGCCTCGCTGATGGAGTGCTGCTGTGCCAGGTATGCCAATATCCACACCTTCTTGTGGCCCTCCTTGGCCAGCCTCACCCACTCCTCGTACACGGGCAGGTAACGGGCCTCCTTGGGGTCTATCCCCGCCTCGTCGCACGTCCTCAGGATGGACTCGGCCGACTTGATGAACTCGTAGCGCGTCATGACCTCGCCATGTCCTCAATCACCATGACGCGGTTCTCCACGTCGGTTATTTCCTTCACGCTGACAACAGGGGCAGGTGCCATGGCATAGCCTTTCGCTATCGCCGAGGCAAGCATGTCCTCACCAAGTTGCGCCTGCATGCCGGAGTGCACGATGGGCACACCTCCGCCTAACTGGTTCAATGCCGACAGCAGCGGGCTGAACAGCGCCGTCGCAGACGCGGTCATCACGCTCTCGCCGTTGGACAGTTGGGCTGGCACGGAGTCGCTCGTGCCCGTGCCGGGACCGGTAACGAGACCGCCCTTGGCGAACTTGGCCGAGTTGATGGCGCTTATCGCCTGCGTGATGGACGCGGTGACGGTGGCGATGCCGACGGCTATCTGTGCCACGAGCGTCCACACGGTGTGCGAGCCTTCGGCTGCTGCGCGCACGGCGTTGGCGATGGCGATACCCTGCTGTATGGCCACCTCGGCGATGGCAAGCACCTTCGACACGATCAGCGCGTCGCGGTTCTTCTCGCCCAGGGTCTCGAACATCTCGCCGATGGCGCCCGACAGTTGGCCGATGGCCTCGTATTTCGCCTGTTCGATTTCGATTTCCTTCTTGGCCAGGTTTTCCTTTGCGGTGAGGTAATCCTGCTCGAGTTGCAGTTTGCGGGCGATGAAGGCCTCCTCGCTCTCGCCGTCCTTCCGGTGGGCGTCGTCACGCAGTTGATTCAACTGCTCGAGTTTGATGCGCTCCTGCTCGAGTTCGTTGTTCGCGGCCGCCATGATGCGCTTGGTGAAGTCGTTGGCGGTGGCCTGCTCCATACGCTGACGCTCCGCCTCGGCCGCCTGGGTGATGAGGTCCTGCCGCTTCTGCTGGTACTGCTTCTCCATGTTCAGCAGCAGTTCCTGGCGTGTCGCCTCCTCCATCTCCTCGTATTTGAGTTTATTCTTGGCTGCCTCGAGTTCCGCGTCGAGGGCCTGCAGTTTGAGGTTGAGTTCCTCCTCGGTGCCCTTCTTGACGATGTCCAGGCGCGACTGGATGAGGCGCTGGCGGAGCGCCATTTCCTGCTCCTCGGCCTTGCGGCGCAACTGCTCGGCCTTCTCTGCCGCCTTGCGCTGTTCCTCCTCGAGTTTCTGCTGCTCCTTGATGCGCTTCTCCTCCTCCTTGCGGGTCTTCTCGGCTTCCTTGTCGGACTTCGAGTTTCCGCTCTTGCCGGTCTTGCCGCTGCCGCCCTTGCTTCCGCCAGACGATGACGACGCGGCTGGCGCCGCTGCCGCAGAACCGCCGTCCATACCCTCGGTGAATGCGCTGATGTCTATCTTGTCGAGGTGGCTGTTCATCGTGCTGTTGAAGCCCTCGGCGACATTGTCGGCTACTTCAGAGCCGAAGTTCTTTGCGTCGAGCGCGACCTCGCTCCATGTGTCCTTGAAGCCGTTGACCAGTTGGTCGTATCCGTTGGTCACCTTGTCCCAGTCGAAGGTGAACACGCCCTCGATGATGTTGCCGAGCGAGCGCAGCCCGCGTCCCAGGGACTTCACCGCGTCGATGATGAGGTTGAACACCAGTTTGACGATCGCCCAAGAGTTCTTTACTGTGGTGACGATGGCGTTCACCGCACCTCGCACGAGCATCGACTCGTTGTACCAGTCGATGCAGTAGTTGATGGCCTCGACGATGGCCTTCAGGACATAGACAAGGCCCTTCTTGACCAGCAGTTCGATTTTCTTCTTCATCACGTCCCAGCCGTCCATGCCGAACAGGGCCGCGGTGTACTTGTTCAGTTCCTCCTGCGTCTCGACGAGTTCCATCTGCACCTTGCCGTACTCTCCCTCGCTCTCGACGAGGCTGTCGAGGCTCATGTTCAGGTCCTCGATGGCCTTGAGTTGCGCCTGACCGGCCGCCACGCCCTTCTTCCCGAAGACGTTGTCGATGACGGCACCGGCTTCCTGGCTGTTCTCGCTGACGTTCTTCAGCGAGCCGCTGACCTGCTGGATGGCTTCCATCATGGTGATGGAGCCGTCGGCAAGTTTACGCTTGAGTTCGTCGGCGTTGATGCCTATGCCCTGGAGTGCCTTTGCCGTCGTTGCGCTCATATCCCGCAGGTTCTTCCCGGCCTTGGTGATGACGTCCATGCCGTCCTTGCCGAACACGCCCGAGCGGGTCTGCTGGATAACGGCCACGAGTTCCTCGGCTCCGAGGCCCGCGTCACGCAGTGCTGGGCCGTACTGCTGTATCTGCTGCAGCATGTCGCCGTTGAGGTCGGCACCGGCGGCGAAGCCCTTGTTGATGATGTCGGACGCTTCCTGCCACGAGATGCCGAACTGCGCCACGAGCACGTCGGCACCCTGCAGCGTCTCCTTGAAGTCCTTGCCGAAGACGTCGGCGGTGGCCTGTATGGAGTCGCGCACGTCGGCCATCTCATCGTCCACGAGGCCCGTGAACTGCGTCGTCAGTCGTGACGCCTCGGCGAGGCCGTCGTTGTAGTCCTTCCAGAACTTGAAGGCCATGCCCACGCCAGCCACGCCGGCGATGGCGAGGAAGACGGGGTTGGCCATCAGCGTCATCAATGACTGGCCAAGCGCCTTGGCGGCGTTGCCTATCATGCCGAAGGCGCCGCTTATTCCCGAGGCCCCTGATGTCATGCCCATCAGCGACTGGGCGAAGCGGCTGTTGCCTGTGATGGCCTGCGTGATGGCCTGCTGGTAGTTGCCGACATTGAGTTGCATCTTTCCCGTCTCGGCCTGCAGCGTCTTCATGCGCTCATAGACCTGCTTCGACTGGTCGATGTACTGCTTGTTCTGCGCACGCTCGGCGGCCGACATCTCGTTGATGCGCATCTTCATCTGCTTGTACGTCGCCGCGAGTTTGTTGTATGACGCGTTGTTGATGTCTATCTGCTTGACGGCGGCACGGTCGGCCTCGAGTTTCTTCTTCACCTCGGTAGACAAGGCCTTCATCTCTGTCTTCAACTGAGTCGTCGCGGCCTTGTTCGCGGCCGTCGCCTGGCCGTACTGCTCCTCGGTGATGGTGCCCGCCTTGAACTCCTTGTTGAGTTCCTTCTGGGCGTCGTTGAGTTTCTTGATTTCGGTCAGGTAACTGCCGATGTCCTTGATGGCCTCCTGATAGTCGACGTCGATTTTCAGGATGGTCTCAATCTGTTGTGCGTTGCCCTGTGCCATTTATTCTTCCTCCTCTGATTTTACGAGTCTCAATAATTTCGCTTTTGCGGTGCCGTTGCTGTGCAGTTCCAGAGACAGCAGAGCGAAATATGCACCGTGCTGCGACAGGTACACCGCCTTTGTCTCATCCACCTCACGGAAGGTGACGTCGTCCATGCGCACCGTCTCTGTGATGATGACGGGGTGCCGCATGGTGGCGGCCAAGTCACCGTAGTAGGTGTTAATGATGTTGCTCATGTCCATGTCGAAGTCGCCCATGGCATAGCCGCCGTTATCCACCAGGCGCATCACGCGCGGCTCGACCTTCGACCACTTGATGGTGGTGTCCCAGTCCTGGGTGTCGCTGTTCCACTTGCGCTCACTGGTGTACATGGGCACGTTGTTGCCGTCGGTGGCGGCGAACGGGAACGTGAAGATGTCGCGGCTCTCGCTGATGGTCTCGTCGTCCACGTCGATGCTGCCGTCGTAGTCTCCCTTCACTGTCTCGTCCTCTTTCCAGCGCCACCAGTTGTGGCGTGCCCATCCGTTCTCGGTGAAGTCCTGCTGTGCTGCCACCGTGCGGTCGGTTGGCGACAGCAGCCTGTCGCTCCAGTCCACGGCTCCAGTCCAGTCGAAGACGTCGCTGACTGGCTTCATGATGAGCGTGTCGGCCGTGGAGGCCTGAACCGGGAAGACTCCAGTGACGGCGCACAGGAACTTGATGAGGTCGATGGGCTTGATGCCTGGGAGGTTGCCCTCGACGGGATACTGCTGCGTCGGCTGCACCTCGTTCAGGCTGCCCACTATCTCGTTCACCCACAGCGTTCCTCCCTGGACATGGATGCCGGGGGCGTAATCCGGCGCGTCGGGCAGGTCTATGTCGGCGATGCCGTTCTCTATGCATGTGACGCGCATGGTGAACCAGTCGCCCACCTCCATGCTCACGGGCAGGTAGCCGGTGACGTACACGGGCACCTTGTTCGCCGAGTTGATGTAGTCGGCCATGATGATGGTGTCCTCGGGCATGAAGACCACGGACTGTGCCGTGCCCTGGATGGAGATGTCGAGGCGGTATCCGTACTTCGGCTTATAGATGGGGTAGGCCACCGTCCTGAGGTCGGCCTTGTCGATGTAGAAGTAGATGCTGAACTTCACCATGCCGGAGAATGCCGTAGCGCACTCCAGGCGGCCCTCAGGCGGCGTGCTCTGCGTGGCGATGATAGGGCTTGAGTTCACCGTCGTGAAGCGGATGAAGTTGCCAGTCAGCGTTCCCCATGTGGCTGGCTCGCTGACGCTGGCCTTGTATCCGCCGTTGAAGGTGATGTCGTTTGGCACCTTCGAGATGAGCGGCACGATCAGCGTCCCGATGTCATCCATGGCGTCGCCCCAGTTGAACGTCATGCCGTATTTCGTCTCGAGTTTTCCCAAAATCCACGTCATGAGCACCGACGGGTGAAGGTATGACGAAGCGGGTGCGAGGTTGCTCGCGTCCCATGACGTGTTACCCATGACTACGTGCAGTCGGTAGTACTCCTTGTCGTCGAGGTGGTCGATGGTGTCCATGGCGGCATAGAACACGTCGCTGACCAGCGCGTCGTTGTAGGTGTCCACCACAGGCGATGTGTGGAACTCTATGGCAGCGTTGGTGGTCAGGTCGTTCAGCGTCTCGTCGGTGGCGATGAGGGCATCAACTGCTGTCCTGACTCCCCAAGTCACCGCGACCTGTATGCCGTCGGGCGTGGTCTGCAGGATGCGGCCTATGCCGTCCTCGATGATTGGCACGCCGTCACGGATGAGGCTGATGGCGTGGAAGACGTAGGGCTGCCCGTCACCGCCATGCACCTTGTCGGCATGGGAAACGAGTTCACGGTTGCGGCTGGTGCTCGGCAGGGTGATGGTCAGGCTGCGGTTGCCCTTGAAGTCAGCAGCGCCGGTCAGCAGGTTGCTCTCGAGCGTCAGCGTGACGTCGGTGCTCTCGCCGATGTCGGCGAGGTGGCCGTCTATGAATAACTGCATCATAACGTCTGCACGGGAATTTCAGGCATGACGACGTTCATCACGAAGTCCTGCTCGGGTTTCTTAACGTCCTTGGTGTAGGTGCCCGGCTCGATGCTGACGGCCGTCCACTTGGGTACGTCGTTCTCATCCTTGCCGAGGTACATGTCAACGCAGGGGCTGGTGGTCACGTCCTGCAGCATGTCGAACGTCTCCTGATCCACGAGGGGAGCGCAGACGGGGATGACGTCGTTGCGGCTGAGGCTCTGACGGCGGCCAGCGTCGTTCTGCCACTGCCAGTGCTCCTCCCACAGGTCGAGGTCGTTGCGGTACCATGTGCCGTACTTGGTCGCCACGTTGCGGTTGCCGTCGCCCTCCTTGAACAGCCAGTAGTTCCAGAAGCCGTGGCGGTCTATCCAGCGCAGGTAGATGCCCTCGTCATACTTCGGGTCTACGAGGCGGATACGCACCTTCTCAATCTGCGTGCCGTCGAGGCTGTAGACGAACGTCATGTCGAAGACGTCCTCGAAGGTGCCGAGGCTGAGGTTGCCGATGATGTCCCAGATGGTGAGGTACTGGCCGCCGTTCGCGTCGTCGATGTTGATGTTGTAGACGCCCGGGCTGTTGATGCTGATGGGGGTCGTCGGCGATGAGTTCACGCCGATGGACGTGTTCGAAGCCGTCGGGAAGTAGATGCCCACGGTGAACGGGAAGTTCTGGAACCAGGTCACCGTGCGGTGGCCGTTGTAGGTCTCGCCCGCCCATGCGGCGCCCCACACGCAGAACAGCGTGAGGTTGAACGTGGCAAGCGTGGTGCCGTCGCTGTCGAGTGCCGTGACGGTGACTGCGACGTCGTCGCCGATTTCGCTGATTTTGAGGCTCTGCTGGTAGTCCAGGTCACCTCCGAACCGCAGCGAGGTGAACTGTCCCTGCAGCCACTCGCGGATGTCCACGGTGCCGCCGTTCGGGGTGTTGTAGGTCACCGTGTGGCCGCCGATGGCGACACGCAGCCGCGCCAGCGTGCCCGAGACGCGCAGGGGCACCACGTTGAACACCATCACAGGCTCGTCGGGGTACTGCAGCGTTATGCCGTTTACAGTTGTAGATTGCATTATCAGGTCTCCTTTGGTAAATTGGATTTTATCTGTTGCACGATTGTTGCCTCGAAGATGCGGGTGACTCTCGCCTGTATCCTCTCCAGCGCCTTGGGTATCTCCTGGGAGTAGACGTCGGCGCGTCCTCCCTGGCGGAACAGGCGCGTGCCCTGAGTGGCTATCGTGTGCGCCACGGCTCCCGCCATCGTCCAGTCGCCTCGCTCCTGTGCGCTCGCGTACTTATGCGCTCCGCCACGGACGTAGGGGATGGGCCTGCCGTGGACACCCTTGACCTGCATCCACTGGTAGATGATGTCGCGGATGTTGCGCGGCACCCTGCCCGGCCCTCGGCCCGTCTCGAGGGTCCCGAAGGCCCTGCGGCCCGTCAGTTCTCCCGTGTTTGACGTGGTCATCACCTGCATGGAGTCGGCCGTCGCACCCGACGCCCACTGTCCCGTGATGCGGATGTTGTCGGTGATGGCCTGCTTCAGCGACGCCAGTTCCTCGGCGAGAATCTGCTGAACCGTCACTCCTCCGATGTAAGTGTCGTCGACAGGCATTGTCCGAGGTCGGTTATTTCGAGCGTCAGCGTCACGCCGGTGACGATGGACGCCAGTTGGTTATACAGTATGCCGTAGGACACCACCGAGACCTTCTCGAAGTGCCCGCTCTCGTTGGCAAGGGCGATGAACGTCATGGCGGCTTCCTTCATGCGCTCGAACACCTCGCGCTGGTCGTCGCCCGATGCGTCGCGCACCACCTTGTCCATGAAGGTGATGGCCACCTGCTCGCTGTCGTAGATGCGCCCGTTGCGCACCGTCATCGTTCCGCTGATGGGCAGGATGTGGACGATTGCGGGCAGGGTCTTCACCCTGCTGATGCTCTGGTCCGCGTCGTTCCAGTCGTCGAAGACGTAGGAGAAATCCTCGAACGCCTCGCTCGTCGCTATGGCCCTGATGGCCTCGTCTATTGTCATTATCTTCTTCTCCTCTTGGCCTCACGCAACGCGATGTCGTTCAGCCGTTTTTCGTATTGTTGTGTCAAGTTGTCCATCTCCATGCACTTGTAGATGCGCAGCCAGGGCACCTGCAGCACGTCGTCATGGTCGCTGATGCCCATGCGTTTGGCGAACCAGTCCAGCGTGCCGAACAGGCCGAACTGCAGCTTGTCGATTCCCGCCTGCTTCTCCCTCGATGTCGGCCTGTGGCTTATCTTCTCGAACAGGCGGTTGATGGCCTTCACCTGGCGCGTCACCCACGAGATGAACGGCACCACGTCGACGGCGCGGCTCTTGTCGGTCGCCTGGCGGTCCATGCCGAGCACCACCTCTGTGATGCGGTAGTCGGCGTTCGCGTCCTCCGCGTCGCCCAGTTCGATGAGCTGCCCGATCGTCAGCGCGTTGAGGTCTTCGGGGCACTCCATGCCTCCAACGAAGGCGGGGCGCTCGAGGTCCTCGGGGATGGTGAAGCGGGCGTGCCGGGCTATCACCCTCCAATATCCGTATGTCGTGTTCAGGTCCATCAATAAATCTTCGTTATGTGCGCCTTGGCGGTGCCTGTGCGCCTTACAGCAAGCATATCGATGCCGACGTAGCGCATGGCGTCCATGGCGTGGTTAAAATCATCGATGGGCACGTTGGTTGTGTTCCCGTCCCTGTCGACCTTGTACTTGTATGACTTCATCTCGCGGATGATGTTGCGCGAGCGTCTCGTCACGTTGATGGTGTAGCGTCGCAGCATGTCGATACCGGCGTTAACTGAGTCGGCGCCCTTCGATGAAGGCACGACCCACAGGCCGAGGTTGCGCAGTTCCTGAATACTTTTCGGCTCTGCCGCGTCGGCGACAATCTTCTCGCCTTGTATCTTCGCCTCCCTGCACGCTTTAGCGATGTCGGGGTTGGTCATGCCGGTGGAGTAGATGACCTCGTCGAGCCACAGCGCGCCGTGTGCGAGTCTCATCTCAACCAGTGCGGCGGGATCGTTGGTGAAGCCGAAGTCGAGGCCGTATCCGCGCTTCTTGCACTCACTAAGCGGAGGCATGGCGTCCACCACGTTGAACATGGGGAACACAAGCCCCGTCAGTTTGCCGGTCAACCCACGGGCGTATACCTTCCACAACTCGCGGTCTTCGATGTTCTCGATGCGCCGGTGCTCGGCTTCCGACAGGAACTTGTTCTGCCTGTGGTCGCTTATGATGAGCCTCACGCCGTCACCGCCGATGACCTTGTCATGCACCCAGAATCGGGCACTTGGGTTGTAGTCGATGAATATCTTCTTCTTTGTCCTGATCTGCAGTTGCCAGTACACCTCGTAACTGATGCCGTTGGCCTCATTGATGAACAGGTAATCGCGCTTGCCATTCTTGGCGTCCTGAGCATTCTCGTAGGACTTGAACTCGATGATGCTCCCCTTCGGTGTGGTGAAGTAGTGACCGCTCCTGTTCTCGGTGAACATGTTGGCCAATGTCTCGCTGCGTTCGATGATGGTCTGCGTGTCACGCATGGCGCCAACCTTCAGGTTCGGCAAGTCTTGTCCCACCACGGTGATGATGCTGTGAGGCTCTGTCATGGCAATCTCAATGAGGCGCTGCATGATGCAGTAGGTCTTCCCAGAACTCGTTCCGCCCTGGTTCACATAGACGCGTGCATCTTTGTCGCTGTTCGCATCATAGAGTTCGCTATTGACTTCAAACAGGTCCACCAATTCCCTCCCTTTTCAGCACTTCTTCCTCGCTCGATGCCGGTGTGATGCCTGATGTGACGTGCTTGATGGTGAGGCCCACGTCGCCGTGGTGCCTCACCTCGGCCTGTTGCTTCGGCATTTCGTCGGCCACCTTGATGAGGAACTCGACGGCCTTGATGTCGCCCTTCAGCGCCTTTGCGGCCTGCTGTTTCAGTGCCGCATAGCGCACCGTGGCCTCGACGCCTTCCTTGCTCCTGGTTATCTCGTCGAGGATGGCTCGTGCGATGACCGAGGCGTCAGCCTTGGCCCTGCGAGCCTCGCCGCTTGCCTCGCCTCCTTTCTTGGCGATTTCTCTCCGTTCGCTCTCTGTTCGTTCGTTGAACGGTATCAAGTTCTTGTCGTTCATCGTGACATTGATTTAATGATTTCCATCTCCCTCTGGGATAATTCCCAGCGTTCAGCCTTCTCACGTTCAGCCTTCTCACGTTCAGCCTTCTCACGTTCAGCCTTCTCACGTTCAGCCTTCTCACGTTCAGCCTTTACCCGCTCGCTGACAAGGTAGCCTTTGCCGTAGATGGCCTTCCCGCTCGCTTTCTGTGAGTCGAGTTGACTGATGCACACACTCTCGTCTACAGGGACGACGAAGTCAATCCCGTAGCGGGAGTATTGACCGACTCGCGTGCTCGTGACGACGTAGTCGGGATAGGAGTATTTGGGTAGTTCTTTGTGCAGTGCCCTCAGATTCTTCTCGTTTGCTTCGTGCACAACCTTCCACAAGGTTGGAGCGCTTCTAAGTCTGATGGTCTCGGGCTCGAGGTTTGTCAGGAACGATGTCGCCACTGTTGCCCCGTTCTCATAGGTCACCTGCACATATACAGGCAGGGCCGTGCAATACTGAGACGAAGATGAAAACAGCGTCAGCGTTGGAGCAAAGAGGAAGAATTTGATGCCTTTCCTCTGGTAGAACTGGAGAATCTCAGCGAGGATTGAGAACGGCGGATTGTCAACCACGACGCACCCGCTCGGGTAGTCTGCGTTCTGGTAGTCGCCACCGGGATAGAACGGTCGCTCGAAGTGGCGGCGTTCTATCTTGTAGGTCTCGCTCACCCAATTAGCGACAGCCTCATATATTAGGTCGGGGGTGTAGCAGTCGTCGGTGGTTTTCTTTGGTTTGAACTTCTAAATTCGAGGTACTCCTCGTCATCCGCGTCGATGTCACCGGCGGCCATCCGTTCCTGGAACTCCCTGGCCTTGCGTTCTATCTCATCCTCCTCATGGCGTCTCCCAATTCCCCAATCAGTCGGCAAATCCATTCCCCAGTCCTGAAGTTCCGCAGCGTCCCATTCGTTGGCCAACACGTCCCAATCGTCCTCACCGAATCCGTTGTTGTCCTTGATTGTCCTTGATGGCATACTCGCGCAACTTCTCCACGGGTGTGTCCTCGGGCAGCACCTTGCACGGCACGGTCTTGAAGCCGAGATCCCTGCAAGCCCTCAGTCTCATGTTGCCGCCGATGACCACGAACTTCTTACCGTGCTGAACGACCAGAAGTTCACGCAATCGAAGCATCTCCGGCGCGTTTTCGATGGACTTGACCAGAGCCTTGTATCGCTCGTCACGGATAAAGCGGGGGTTCTTGGGCAGGCCTTCGACCTGTCCCTTGTTCAGTTCGAGTTCTGAAATCTTTATATTTTTAATATCCTCCATCTCTCCTTCGAATTTATAAAGGGGCGGGCGAGCCGCCCCTATAATCAACCGTCTTGTTATTATTCTTCGCATTCATTCCACGTTTCACAACGTTAATAAACACAATTTTTGCAAAAGTACAAACAATACCAACGTTTTGCAAACTTTTGACAAATTTTAATTAAAACCGCCCGCGCATCACTGCGAAGACGGCACACACTCGATATGAAAGAATTATGGGTATCAACGTGAGTGCACCCATGCCAGCAGGGCCGCGTCTCGGCCTTCCTGGTTGGTGTGCTCAATCTTCCCGACGATGCTCACCAGTTCCTCGTGGGTTATCTTGCGGTTCATCCCCTTCCACACCTTCTTCAGCGGCATGGCCTCAACGACGTCCACGCCGCGGTACCGCAGCAGTTCGACGATGTCCATGCCGCGCTGGTGGTTGCGCCCGGTGCTCTTGCCCTTTGCGGCCGCCCGTTCCTTGGAGTCTCTCCAGTCCAGGTGCCAGTTCGACGCGTTGAGCCATCCGGCCTCCACGACCACCTTCAGCGTCTTGCCCACGGCAGCGGCTGAGGCAGCCTTGACCATCACGAACTCCAGCAGGTCGGGCAGGGTGGCTGTTCCGGCGTGAATCTCGTTCGTCGCCGTCTCCACCACGGCGTAGCCGTTCTTCCCCGTGTCGGGGTCTATGCCTATGACGTAGTCCGCTCTCATAACTGCCTCTCCATGCTTTCACGCACCGCCCTGATGGCCTGTTCTCGGCCACGGAGCGACTCGATGTACCGCTCCATCTCCTTGCGGCTGGTTGCGATGTAGTAGCCCTTCGATGTAGCGATGAGCCAACGCAGCATGCCGTTGGTGCGTATGTGGTTGATAATCTTTCTCAGTCTCGCCTCGGTGAGGACATAGCCCGCACCCTTCATCGCCTTGGTGATGGCGGTGTTGGTGATGGCCCGTGCCTCGCCTACTTTGTTGCGCAGCCCTGAGCAGATCACCGGCAGCAGGGTGTCACGCTCGTAGTCGCTGAGCGGCTCGGTCTGAGTGGTGAATCCGTTAATCATCTTTTCTTCCCGTTATGCGTTTGTACTTCTCTATCGTTCGCTGCTGGCGGTGAATCCTCGCCGACAGGCTGTCGATGATGTTCTGCTTCACGCTGATTTCGTGCTCGAGGCCGTCGATTTCCTTCTTGGCGATGTCCATCACCTCGTCGTGTCGCTTGTGAAGTTCCCGTATCTCCTTGCTCGTGGCAAGTGCGATGAACAAAATGCCGACGCACACACCGATGCAAAACCAAATGACCGTGCTCATCGTGTGCCTCCTTTCTCCAGCCGCCTCACGAGCGTCTCTGCCACCTCGGCGGCGTTGTTCACGGCGTTCTGGATGTCCGATGTCACCAGGTAGCCGTTGTTCTCCATGGCGGCCATCTTCAGGAAGTACGGCAGCACCAGTCTCGCAGTCTTATACTTGCGCGCCTCCCAATCGGGCGCGGCGCGTGTCTTGTCGTTAGTCATTATCAAGTTCCTCCATAATTAGTTTAACAATTCTCGCTCCTCTGCGGTTGCGTTTC
>RHMF01000815.1_pt1 | contig 13855 bp, 11 predicted proteins | sample 5365151 | NCBI WGS metagenome assembly RHMF01 (sample SAMN10266501, study PRJNA497801) | feces metagenome | isolation source: feces | host: Bos taurus | place: China: Prairie of Fairy Mountain | collected 2017-08-14 | reverse complement strand
TGTGGGCATGCTTCTGGTGGGTTAGCTCCTTCGTGTACGTATCCACATACTGTACAAATCCATTTCTTTTGCATAATCTTATGTTTTTTAGTTTAACTTTATTTTATCAATGCAAATTTAATTGCTTTTTTAATATTAAACTATTTTTTCAAAGAAATATTTTATTAAATCCAAGAATTATTTTTCAAAATATACAATAAAAAAAGGTGATTGAGAGTTTCAATCACCTTTGTGACCACGGCAGGATTCAAACCTGCAACCTCCTGAGCCGTAATCAGGGACTCTATTCAGTTAAGCTACGTGGCCTTGCGTTTTGCGTGTGCAAAGATACTTCCTTTTTTTTATCTACCAAAATTTTCATAGACTTTTTTTCGTATTGTGTCTATTATTGTTTGATATTCTTCTTTTTTTATTGGGGTTTTAGTCTTTGTCATTATGTGCATTTGTATTGCTTTTTCGCCTTTGCGATATGGTGGTTGATAGTAGTTATATGGCTCTATGCAAAAGCCTGCTCTTTGGTAAAATGCTATGCGTTTTCTTGACACTTCATCTGTTGGCAATTCTACCTCTAAGACTATGGTTTTATGTTTTTTAGATAATTCTTCTAATAGCTTAGTTGCTATTTTTTTATTGCGATATTCTGGGTGGATTGCTAAGTGTTCTATGTATAAAACCTCATCAAATTTCCATTGATTTAGTATTCCGACTAATTGTTTTTCCTGTATGATTATATTTAATTCTAATTTGTGATTTTTATAAATATCAATTAATTGGGAAAATTCTCGTCTTTCTTCTTCGGGAAATGAATTTTCGTAAAGGTTTTTTGAAAATTCTATTTGCGTTTTGTGGTTTTGCAAGGGGATTATTTGCAACATTTTTAAAAATCTTTGTTGTCTTTTAACAGATTGTAGAGAAATTCTTTTGCTCTAAATAGTTTTGCTTTTACTGTCCCTATCGGCATATTTAATTCTGTTGCTATTTCTTCGTAAGACTTTTCTTCAAAGTAGCGTTTTTCAACAAGAATTTTATAATGTGGCTTTAATTCTTTTATTATGTTGCGTAGAATTTGGTGCTTTTGTTGTTCTATTATTTTTTCTTCTGGGTTTGGGGTTGGCGATGTTATGTTAAATTCTACTACATCTTGGTTATCGTTTACAAAGTATGTTTCTATGGATACTGTTTGTGCCTTTTTTTTTCTGATATAATCAACGCAATTGTTTGTTGCTATGCGAAAAAGCCAAGTACTAAAAGCAAATTCTGGCGTGTATTTGTCTATGGATTTAAAAGCTTTACCAAAGGCTTCTATTGTCAAATCATCTGCATCGGTAGTACTTTTTGTCATCTTTAAAAGCATATAATAGATTTGTTCTCTATACAATTCCATCAATTCTGTATAAGCTTTTTGATCTCCGTTCTCTCTTGCTTTACAGATTAATTCGTAATCTCTTTTTGCTTTCAATGATGCACTACTTGCTATCTCCATTTAGTTTTTTTTGTCATTATGATTCTTAACTCTAATATTAGGTTAAGAATGATTTGATATATTTCTAAAATTGGTGCAAATATAGCTATTTTTTTTATTTCAAGCTTCTTAAATGCTTTATAATAGACAAAAATTTGCAGAATATACTTTAAAAGGATTGCTATAACGGCATATTGCCATGGTAATGCGATTAAAAATATTGCTGCTATACTTAAATAAAATAGAATTGTGCTACTTGGTAATATTGTTAATAAAAGTCTATGGCTTAGTTTGAAATGTTTTCTTGAAATTATGTTGCTCTTTTTGGATTTAATCCAATCTTTATATGTTCTATATGTGTCAAATGACATTTGCGATAAAGGACTTAAAACAACGGAAGTATTTTTATCGTTTGCTACTTGATTGATAAACATATCATCATCGCCTGCTGAAAGATTATAGTGCTTTATAAATCCTCCTACTTTATAAAATAGGCTTTTTTTGTATGCTAAATTGTAACCTTCTCCCATGTATGGTTTTTTCAACAAGGCTAATGATAAATAATTCATCGCTCTTATTGAATGATCGTATTGCATTAGTTTGTTTAATAATCCTTTTTTATTTGCAACAGAGGCATATCCCAAGACTATTTCTTTGTTTGCTGTAAAATTTGAGGCTATGTGTTTTAGCCAATCAAAAGAATTTGGTTTGCAATTTGCTTTTGTTAAGACTAAGTGTTCGTATTTTGCTGATTTAATTCCTATTGAAATTGGAAATTTCTTTCCTTGAAATTTGTTTACGTTTTCTACTATGTTTACGACTTTAAGATGTGGATATAAAACTGAAAGTCCTTTAAGTACGTATTGAGTATCGTCTGTTGAGGCATCGTTTACTACTATTACTTCATATTTAGGGTAATCTTGTTCTAAGATTTCTAATAACTTATTCTTTATGTTATATTCATCATTCTTTACTGCTACAATTACTGAGACGGGCGGCAGTTCTTCATTTTCAAGTATTTTGGTTTTGAATTGTTTTTTAAATGCAATCTTACCATAAACTATTAAATAATATAGTATTTGTAGTAATAAAAAAAGGCTTGTACAACCTAAAACTACCAAATTTGGTATGGTTAATGGAAATTCAAAATTCATATTTTTCTAATTATTTTTTTACAAAATTATTCTTTATTCGAGTTTTAGAGTTATTTTTGTAAATTATTTTTTTAACGTTTTTTGTTGATAACTTAAAAATGGAATTTACATTAGACTATATTTCAAAAGATTGTAATGCAAGAGCGGGGGTTATAAAAACTGATCACGGGGAAATAAAAACACCTATTTTTATGCCTGTGGGTACTCTCGGCAGTGTAAAAGGGGTAGGTAGCGATATTTTGACTAATGACATAAATGCTCAAATTATTTTAGGGAATACTTATCATCTTTATCTAAGACCTGGACTTGATATTATTAAACAAGCAGGTGGGATTCAAAAATTCAATTCTTGGAATAAGCCTATGCTTACAGATAGCGGTGGCTTTCAAGTATATTCATTGGGAGATAGACGAAAAATTACAGAAGAAGGTTGTATTTTCCGCTCACATATTGATGGTTCAAAGCACATATTTACTCCTGAGGGTGTAATGGATATAGAAAGAGTGATTGGTGCCGATATAATTATGGCTTTTGATGAATGTACTCCTTATCCTTGTGATTATGATTATGCAAAAAAATCATTAGGTCTTACTCATCGTTGGTTAAAACGTTGTGTTGATAGATTTAATGAAACGGAAAATGTATATGATTATAATCAGTCTTTATTTCCTATTGTACAAGGTAGTGTGTATAAGGATTTAAGAAAACAATCTTGCGAATATGTTGCTTCGTTTGATTGTGATGGCAATGCTATTGGAGGTCTTGCTGTTGGAGAACCTGCGGAAGTAATGTATGAACTTACTGATTTATGTTGCTCTTTGCTTCCAAAAGATAAGCCTCGTTACCTTATGGGTGTTGGTACTCCTGTAAATTTGTTAGAATCTATCGCATTAGGAGTTGATATGTTTGACTGCGTAATGCCAACTCGTAACGGAAGAAATGCTATGCTTTTTACAATGGAGGGCATTATGAATATGAAAAACAAAAAATGGGCTGACGATTTTTCTCTCTTAGATGAGAATGGTACTTCTTTTGTTGATAAACTTTACACCAAAGCTTATTTAAGACATTTATTTGTTTCCCAAGAGTTATTAGCTCTTCAAATTGCAAGTATTCATAATCTAGCTTTCTATCTTGAACTAATGCGTCAAGCAAGAGAACATATTATTGCAGGTGATTTCCTTGCGTGGAAAAATGTTATGGTAAAAAAATTATCTAATCGTTTATAAATGGATTTAAGAAAGAAGAAATTTGGATTTCTCTCTATTTTAGATGTCTACATAATAAAGAAATTGCTTTTAACTTTCTTTTTAGCAATTTTCTTAATTATTATGATTGCTATTATCTTTGATTTAAGTGAACGTTTAGATGATTTTATTTCTAACAACGCTCCTATCAAAGGATTGATTTTTGATTATTATCTAAATTTTATTCCTCATTTCGCTAATTTATTTGGTCATCTTTTCTTCTTTATTGCCGTTGTTTTTGTTTGTTCTAAATTGGCTTCTAATTCTGAAATAATAGCTGTTTTAAGTAGTGGAATTAGTTTTAAACGTATGCTAAGACCCTTTGTTTTAACTGCTATTTTTGTGGGTTTGGTTAATCTTTGGCTTAGTAATGTTTTGATCCCAAAAGTTAATATTCCTCGTTTAGAATTTGAAAAAGTGTATTATCGTAATCCTTATAGTAATCAATTTTACAATATCCACTTACAACCAAAACAAAATGAGCAAATATATGTTCAACATTTCAGTAATAAAACAAATAAGGCTTATAAATTTACCCAAGAAATTATTTCAAATGGAGAAATAACTAAGAAAACTTATGCAGATTATATCGTATTTGATTCTTCTTCCATGGATTGGATTATGTCAAACTATCACATTAGGCATATTGATGGCATTAATGAAAGAATTGAAAAAGGAGAAGAAAAGCATATAAATATTGGTGTAATGCCTAATGAATTTAATCTAAATCAAATAAAAGTTGAGGTGTTAGATTACAAACAATTAAATTCAGCTATTAAAAGAGAAGAGTTAAAAGGCAATAGCGTTGTAACCGAATTAAAAATTGAAAAATTTCAAAGATTGCTAAATCCTTTCGCTTACATTATACTAACAATTATTGGTGTTGCGTTATCTTCTCATAAAAAAAGAGGTGGAATTGGATTAAACCTTGCTATTGGTATTATTTTAGCTTTTAGTTTGATTATGATGATGAAACTAACTAATGTATTTGCCACCAACAGTTCACTTCCTGCTGTTTTAGCTGTTGCGGTTCCTTTATTCATTTACGCCTTAGTTGCAATTATTTTAGTAAAAAGAACACCTAAATAAGACAAGAGAATATGATAAACGATTTAATGAACAAAATAATGCAAAAACGTTTACCTCAAATTGAGAATTACATGTTGCATCCTATTGAAGTTCAAGAAAAAATTCTAAAAGATATTGTAAAATCAGCAAAAGAAACTATTTGGGGTAAATATTACGATTATAAAAACATTAAAACTTGGTCTGATTTTGATAAAAAAGTACCTATAAATAGCTATGAAGATTTGAAAAGTTTTTTTGAAAGAGTGAGAGCTGGTGAATTTAATGTTTTGTGGCCAACAGAAATCAGAAGATTCTCTAAATCCTCTGGCACCACATCTTCAAAATCAAAGTTTATTCCTGTAAGTGAGGAATGTTTAAATGAAAATCACTACAAAGCAGGAAAGGATATGCTCGCAATTTATTGTAGAAACTATCCTGACAATAATATATTTGGTGGTATGAACCTCGCATTAGGTGGCTCAAAACACGAAAATGAATTAAATAACGAAATATTCTGTGGCGATGTATCTGCTATCATTATAGATAATCTACCTTTTTGGGCAGAAATGTATCGAGTACCTAAGAAAGAAATTGCACTTATGCCTGAATGGGAAGAGAAACTTACAAAAATGGTAGAAAGCGTAATAGAATCTAACGTCGTAAGTTTATCCGGTGTTCCTTCTTGGATGATGGTACTTTTGAAAAAAACAATTGAAAAGTCTAATAAAACAATTGAAGAACTATGGCCAAACCTTGAAGTTTATTTCCATGGTGGTGTTAGTTTTTCTCCTTATAAAAGTCAATTTGAATCTATCCTTCCAAAAAAGACAAGATATATGGAAACATACAATGCTTCGGAAGGATTCTTTGGTTTACAAGATGACCCAAATAAAGATTCAATGCTTCTCTTATTAGATTATGGTATATATTACGAATTTTTACCGATAGATCAAATAAATTCACCAAATCCAAAAATAGTTAATCTTGCAGATGTAGAAATAGGAAAGAATTACGCTATGGTTATTAGTACTAATGCAGGATTATGGAGATATGTTATAGGTGATACGATTTCATTTACCGAAAAATACCCCTATCGTTTTAAAATAACCGGAAGAACTAAAAACTTCATAAATGCTTGTGGAGAAGAAATTATTATAGACAATGCAATTTCCGCATTCAACAAGGCATGCCTATCAACAAATGCAAGCATAAACGAATACACTGCTGCTCCTTTATTTATAAAAGATGATAATATCACATTACATCAATGGGTGATAGAATTTGAAAACGAGCCTAATGACTTTACCTTATTTGAAAACGTATTTGACAAAACACTTCAAGAAGTAAACTCAGACTATGAAGCAAAACGATACAAAGATTTTGTTTTGAAAAAACCTCAAATAATAAAAGTACCACAAGGAACATTCTACAATTGGCTAAAATCAAAAGGAAAATTAGGAGGACAACACAAAGTACCTCGATTATCTAATAACAGAGAATTTATAGACGAAATATTAAAACAAATACAATAACACAATGAGCATACAAGAAATAGAGCAAGAAATAATAGAAGAATTTTCAAATTTTGAAGATTGGATGGATAAGTATAGTTACATAATAGAAATAGGAAACTCTTGTCCGATGATTGATGAAAAAGACAAAGTAGAAAGCAATCTTATTAAAGGTTGTCAATCGAGAGTTTGGGTAAGTGCAAAACTAAACAATGAAGGACTCATGGAAATAAGTGCTGATAGCGATGCTGTCATTACAAAAGGCATCATAACTCTATTACTAAGAGTCTTTAATAATCAAAAACCAGAAGATGTATACGCAGCAGATTTAAAATTCGTAGATGAAATAGGACTAAAATCTCACCTTTCTCCTACCCGTTCAAATGGATTATTAAGCATGATAAAGCAAATAAAACTTTACGCATTAGCATTTAGTGTAAAACAAAATCGATAAAAGTAACAATATGGAAAAAGCCATTTTAAAAGATAGAATAATTCAGCGTTTAAAAACCATTCACGACCCAGAAATCCCCTTAAACATATATGAACTCGGATTAATATACGAAATAGACATTAATGAAGATAAAGATGTTTTAATAGTAATGACTTTAACCGCGCCAAATTGTCCTGTTGCAGAAAGTTTACCATTAGAAGTCGAAGAAGCAATAAAACAAACCGAAGGAGTAAATAACGTTCAAGTACAAATAACCTTTGAACCTGCTTGGTCAATGGATAAATTAAGCGATGAAGCAAAACTCGAACTTGGATTCTTATAACAAACCTATAATTAAATTACTTAAAGACCCAATAAGTCTTATCAGTATTGTTGTTATAGGAATATTTTTATTTCTTTCTATCGGAGCATACTTTATAAGCCCCGACTCTACTCCTTATGCAAATGAGCAACACTTAGAAATAGCCGTAAAAAAACCTGGTTTTAGTGTAAAATTTCTTTGTTTTAAAAATTTAAATCAAAGAAAAAATAATTTTTTTCAAAGACTTTTTTACGGCCAACCCTCAGAATATATTTCAACACCAATTTACAAAGATTGGAAGCAAGAAGGCAAACATTTTGTTGAGACATACACAGGCGATAGTCCTAATAATGGTGAAATAATTTGCATAAATCCCGATTCGGATTATAAAATAGAAAAACGCACTTACTATTTAGGCACAGATAGATATGGTCGTTGTTTACTATCTCAATTAATTGTTGGAACAAGAGTATCAATAGCAGTAGGTTTAATATCTCTATTAATATCCTTATTTATAGGAATAACACTTGGAGCAATATCCGGATACTTTGGAGGTTGGATTGACAATGTAATTATGTGGTTAATCAATGTAGTATGGTCAATTCCAACAGTACTTTTAGTAGTTGCAATAACATTTGCCTTAGGCAAAGGATTTTGGCAAGTATTTATTGCAATAGGTCTTACAATGTGGGTAGATATAGCAAGAATGGTTAGAGGACAAGTAAAAAGTATAAAAGAAAAAGAATTTGTTACAGCCTCAAAAGCCTTAGGATTTAGCAATACAAGAATAATTACAAAACAAATTCTTCCAAACATAATAGGACCAATAACTGTTATATCGGCATCAAACTTTGCAAGTGCGATTTTACAAGAAGCAGGATTAAGCTTTCTTGGCTTAGGAGTGCAGCCACCGATGCCATCTTGGGGAAGTATTATAAAAGAAAATTACGGATACATAATCTTAGATGCAGCATATATGGCAATAGCACCTGGAATAGCAATAATGCTTTTAGTACTTTCTTTCTTTGCATTAGGAAGTGGCATAAGAAAAGTAATAGATATAAGAAATTAAAAAAAATAAAAAACTTAAAATAAAAAGCACTTTTTATCGTTCAATTTAAATTGACAAGAAATTTAATTAAGTAAAAAAATAAAAAAATAAAATGGCAAAAAAGAAGTTTTCAACTATCAAAATTGCATTTGTTATCAGTATATTTTTACTGACACAAAGCACTTATGGTCAAGAGCCAACAAATACAGAAACATTAGAGTTGGATTTAGCCACTGCACTAACTATTGCACACGATAATAATCCAACTATAAAAATTGCAGAACTTGAAATTGAGAGAGTAGATTACAGTAAAAAAGAAGCCTTAGGCAATTTACTTCCATCACTTTCAGCATCAGGACAATACACCAATAACATAATGAAATCAGTTATGTTTATGCCTGAAAGTTTCTCTGCAATGATGGGAGGACAAAAGTATATGGAAATAGGATATAAAAACTCCTACACTGCAACCGTATCAGCAGCACTTCCATTAGTAAACTTCTCACTTTGGGAACAAATAAAAAGCAAACAAAACGAAATAGACCTAATAATAGAAAAAGCAAGAGCATCAAAAATAGACATGACAAAACAAGTAAAAGATGCATACTTTGCAGTATTATTAGCAAAAAACAGTCTAAACGTATTAGAACGCAGCATAAACAACGCAAAAGAAACACTAAAAACAACAAAAGCCTCATACGAACAAGGAGTTGTTTCAGAATATGACTATATCAGAGCACAAGTACAAGTAAACAATCTTAATCCTACTTACATTTCTGCAAAAAATGGCTTAGATTTAGCAATATTACAATTAAAAATGATATTATCTCTTCCAACAGAGCAGGAAATAGAATTAAAAGAAAACCTTGAAGACTTTTCTAACCGAGTAACAGAAATAAACCTAAGCGAAAACACAGCAGAGGAAAATTCAGATTTAAGACAACTCGACTTAAACATAATAAGCCTACAAAACTCTTTAAGATTAGTAAACTCACAACACCTTCCTTCACTATCAGCCTTTGGACAATACTCTTACCTTACACAAGCCGAAGACTACAACTTTGCAGATTACAATTGGGTTGGAAGTGCAGCAATAGGATTACAATTAAACATTCCTATTTTTAATGGACGTACAGTTGTAAATAAAGCGAAACAAATCAAAATTTCCCTACAAGAATTACAACTACAAAAAGAATACCTAAAAGAAGGTGTAGATTTGCAAATACAAGCCGCTATCAACAATATGAAAGCAGCAAAAGAACAATTAGAAGCAAACAAAGATGCCATTAAACAAGCAGAACGTGGATACGAAATAGCAAAAGTACGTTACAAAACAGGAGCAGGAACCATTTTAGAGCTTAATGATAGTGAATTATCAATGACACAAGCAAACCTAACCTATCAACAATCGCTATATGACTATCTTATAGCACAAACCAATTTAGAAAAAGTATTAGGAAAAGAATAAATAATAATAAAAAACATAAAAACAGACGAAAACAATGAAAAAGGCAATTTATTTTCTAAGTTTACTATCGTTGATTGCGATAGGTTGTTCAAAAAAAGAAGTAAAAGAAGAAGCGAAGAAAACAACAGACGTATTCAAAGTAAAAATAGAACAAGCACAAAGTAAAGAAATAGACAGAATATATGAGTTTTCTACCACAGTAGATGCAGCAGTAAAGAACTATATCGCATCAGCAGGTGGAACAAGAATAGAAAAAATATTTGTAGAAGTTGGAGACGTTGTCAAAAAAGGTCAGCAATTAGTGAAAATGGAAAGCACACAACTTGCAACCTCACTTGCACAATTAGACAACCTTAAAATAGAATTAGAAAGAGTAAAAGCACTTTATCAATCAGGCGGAGTAAGCAAACAACAACTTGATCAATTGCAAATGCAATATGATGTAGCAAAAAAGAGTGCTGAAAACTTAAAAGACAACATATACCTTACCTCTCCTATCAACGGAATAATTACAGCAAGAAACTTTGACAACGGAGATGTTGCAGCAGGACAACCAATTCTTCAAGTAATGCAAATCAATCCTGTAAAACTTAAAATCAATATTCCAGAAAGTTTCTACAACAACGTTAAGAAAGGAATGCAAGTAAAGGCCAAAACAGAAATTTTTGGAGAAGAAGAATTTGCAGGAACAGTATCTTTAATTTACCCTACAATAGATCCACTTACAAGAACATTCACTTGCGAGGTAAAAGTAAACAATGCAAACTCTAAACTAAAACCAGGAATGTTTGGACGAGTAGAATTAAACCTTGGGAAAGCAGCAACAATAATGGTTTCAGACAAAGCAGTCGTTAAACAATCAGGTTCAAACGACAAATACATATTTGTAGAAAACAATGGAGTAGTTGAATATCGCAAAGTACAATTAGGAAGAAGAATAGAAGACAAAATAGAAATAATTTCAGGTATAGCAGACGGAGAAAACGTAGTAATTACAGGACAATCCAAACTAATGGACGGAACAAAAGTAGAGGTTATAAAATAAAGACACACACAAAAACAGATAAAACAATATGAAAATATACGAAACCTCGGTCAAAAGACCAATAACCACCTCACTGATATTTATAGCCATAATAATATTAGGGCTATTCTCACTAAGCAAACTTTCCATTGACCAAATGCCTGAAATAGAAATGAACCAGGCCTTTGTCATTGTTTCATACCCAGGAGCAAGTGCAGAAGACGTTGAAAACAACGTAACGAAAATAATGGAAAGTGCATTAAGCACAGTCAGTGATTTAAAAGAACTAACATCAACCTCAAAAGAAAACACTGCAATCATAGGCTGTGAATTTAATTGGGGAATAGATATAGATGACGCAGTAAACGATATGCGAGACAAAATAGAGATGGTAAAACAAGCCTTACCAGATGGCTGTACCAATCCTATGATATTAAAGATTTCAACCGACATGATGCCGATTGCAATCTTGTCTGCAACATCAAATGAAAGCACTGCCGCACTTTATAAGATATTAGATGACGCCGTTGCTAACCCTTTAAACCGTATAAATGGCGTTGGGTCAGTATCAATCTCAGGAGCACCACAAAGAGAGATTGTAATAAACTGCGATCCTAACAAATTAGAAGCCTACAATCTAACAATAGAACAAATAGGCTCTTCAGTTGCAACCGAAAACGTTAACACACCAGGAGGAAGCATAGATGTAGGCTCAGAAACCTATTCATTACGTATAGAAGGAGAAATAAAAGAAAGTGAACTCTTAAACAACGTAGTGGTAGCCAACTATGGAGGAAAACCTATCTTCCTTAGAGACGTAGCATACGTAAGCGACAGCATACAAGAAAAAGCACAAGAAAGTTTTGTTAATGGAGTAAAAGGAGCAACCATTGTAATCCAAAAACAAACAGGAGCAAACTCAGTGGAAGTAATGGAAAAAATCAGAGCAGAACTTCCAAAAATCCAAAAGAACCTACCAAAAGACATTCACCTTGAAGAAGTAATGAACACAACCGACAACATAGAAAACTCAATCAGTTCATTAGTAGAAACATTCGTTCTTGCATGTCTATTTGTCGTTATAGTAGTACTATTCTTCCTTGGAGAATGGCGAGCAACCATTATTATTATGGTAACAATCCCTGTTGCCCTTATTGCATCGTTTATTTACCTATTAATAACCGGCAACACAATCAACATTATCTCAATGTCAGCTCTGTCGATTGCCTTAGGTATGGTGGTCGATGACGCAATCGTTGTCTTAGAAAACGTAACCACACACATAGAACGAGGAAGTAAACCAAAAGAAGCAGCAATTTACGGAACAAACGAAGTAGCCGTTGCCGTAATAGCAACAACCCTTACCCTACTTGCAGTATTCTTCCCATTCACTATGATGGGTGGAATGGCAGGAATTATGTTTAAGCAATTAGGTTGGATGATTTGTATCATTATGATAGTATCAACAGCCTCAGCCCTTACACTTACTCCAATGATGTGTTCAATAATGCTTAAAAGAGAAAAAGACAAAAAACACAACAAAGCATTTAAAACAATATACACTCCAATCAAAAAAGGCTTAGACAAACTTGACGTATTATACGAAAGACTTCTAACTTGGGCAGTAAGACATAAAATGATTACCTTTATAATTGCTTGTGCGATGTTTGTAATCACATTAGTTATGGCAGGCAGATTAGGCTCTGAATTCATACCAGCATCGGACAATGGACAAATAACAGGAAATATAGAGTTGCCAGCAGGAGCAAATGTAGATAGAGCAAAAGAAATTGCACAACGATTAGAAAAAGCAATAGCACAAAAAGTTCCTGAAAAGAAATCATTCACCTACACAGTCGGCACACCATCGGACGATGACAACAACTCCTTTGCAATGATGAATGCCTCAGGAAGCAACTACATATCATTCCGTTTAAGACTTAAAGACGTAGAAGAACGTAAACGCGATATGTTCTCAATAGCCGAAGAATTAAGACAAGAAATTGGCTCATATACCGAAGTAGATAAGTTTTCCGTATCAGCAGGAGGCGGTGGCGGAATGACATCTGGAAGTACTGTTGATGTTGAAATATTCGGTTATGACTTCAATGTAACAGAAAAAATTGCCGATTCGCTAAAAAATTCTATGGAACGTATGCAAGGATTAAAAGACGTAAGAATCGATAGAGAAGACTACAAGCCACAATTCCAAATAGAATTTGATAGAGAAAAATTAGCCTTAAACGGATTGAACGTAGCAACAGCTTCATCATTTGTTCGTAACAGAATGAACGGTATGACAGCCTCAATCTTCCGTGAAGATGGAGAAGAATACAAAATAAAGATAAGAAACGACCGTGCACACCGTCAATCAATCGAAGACATTGAAAACATCTTAATCTACAACTCACAAGGCAAAGCCATAAGACTATCAGAAGTAGCAGAAGTAGTAGAACGTCAAGCACCACCTTCAATAAAACGTCAAGACAGAGAAAGAGTAGTAAAAGTAACAGCAACACTTTACGGAACAACCCTTGACGTTGCAGTTGCCAACATTCAAAATCAACTTGACCAAATGGACATTCCTGTTGAAATAGGAACAAAAATTGGAGGATCATTTGAAGACCAACAAGAATCATTTGGCGATATGGGAATGCTACTTATACTAATCCTTGTATTAGTTTACATAGTAATGGCAGCACAATTTGAATCACTACGCTATCCATTCATTATAATGTTCTCAGTTCCGTTTGCCTTTGTAGGATTGATACTTTCACTCTTTATGACCGGCGAAACACTTAACCTAATGAGCCTTATCGGAGGAGTAATGCTTGTGGGAATCGTAGTAAAGAACGGAATCGTGCTTGTGGACTACATAAACCTAAACAGAGAAAGAGGAATGGGAATCAGTCAAGCCGTAATCTTAGGAGGAAAATCAAGATTACGTCCCGTACTTATGACCTCTGCAACCACAATCCTTGGTATGGTTCCAATGGCAATGGGAATTGGAGAAGGAAGTGAACTATGGCAACCAATGGGTATAGCAATCGTAGGAGGATTGACCGTTTCCACACTCGTAACCCTTGTAATCATTCCAACAGTCTATTGTTGGTTT
>RHMF01001520.1_pt1 | contig 13856 bp, 30 predicted proteins | sample 5365151 | NCBI WGS metagenome assembly RHMF01 (sample SAMN10266501, study PRJNA497801) | feces metagenome | isolation source: feces | host: Bos taurus | place: China: Prairie of Fairy Mountain | collected 2017-08-14 | reverse complement strand
TTCTTTAAGAGACTTGAAATGTTCTATCAGTTCATTAAATTCTACTTCATTGTTTTTATCCAATTCAAATGCTTTATCTACAAAGATAAATCTACTAATGTCCTGTGCTACTTTCTGCCCATTTATATACAGTCTTTTCTTTTCAATATGTAATGAGTTTATCTCTCTAATTCTAGTTGCCATACCAGTCTTAAAATGAATTAAAACACTCTTGTCTAATTTACCTGTATATGGAATGTTAAATTCAGTACAAAATAAATGTTCTTGACCTGCATCTTCAAATTCATTATCAACTTCTTTACAATAAGCAATAAAATCATTTGTTGATTCACACTTTGTATGTAAATGAACTAGATAGTGTCTTATTCTATTTGTAACATGATTCACTTCATCAGTTAAATTATGATTAACTAATGTTTGTGTCTGTCTATTGAATAGATTAGCTGTGAGTTGTCCTTGCAAGTATCGTAATTTACCTTCAAGAAATTTAATTCTAGAATCCATTTGATAACTCTCTTTTGAAAAGTGATAACGAAATTTCAAAGAAATTTCGTTGTTTCCGAAGGAAACAATTATTTTGTTGATGATGTTTTTTGTTTGATATGGTTTTCGGAACTGTCTAAGCCTAAAGGACTTAAACAGAACTTTCAATGAAAATACATTTTTGTTTTGACTGTATATTCATCACTGCTAAGGGATGTTACATAATGGCTTACGGGGCGGTCTCTTACGGGGCGGTCTTCCTGTACTCCGACTATATCCATTAACACCAAGGCGGCTGTGTGTAAGAGTTGTTAATTCTTACTTCGCTATTAGATTTACAATGATAGTTCAGTGTCTTCAAACACCTTGTACCTATCCAACTGTGGGCATATACTAATTCATACACCATTGGCCCGCCCTCTACCGATACTCACATTGGGTTGCTGTTCGCTCCGAGGAACGGGACTTTACACTAATGTCAGTATCAAATATAGCAATCATTCTTAATTTGTATTAAATAAAGTGTTTTTTCTAATCTGCAAAATCTGTCTGCATATTATCCAATTTCTTTAATTCTTTATATCGTTTTTTGAGAAAATCTGTATCATTTTGGATTTTACTATTAAAGTATTGTGTAATTTTATTTTGGAAATCATAGTCAGTTTTCCATTCACGACTTGTTTCATCCCATTCGTCAGATACAACATACAAACCATCTTTTTCGTCCATTATACAAAAACGGGTCATCTTGTAATTTCGGAATTTTTTATGATTCCAATCTTTTCCTTCTGTATAACCACAGTCAATTTCAAAATTATGGTATTCGCCAAGATTAGTTTTTAAAGTAAACCTTATTGGAATTGAGTGGATTTCGTTTCGTTCACTACCAGTCCATTCATAACCATTTCGGCCGATATGAAGTTCTGTAATTTCAAAACTGTCGCCTTCAAACTTATAAAAATGTCTTTCTTGTGTTGCTTTTATGTAAAAGTCAATATAAATCATTAAAAGTCTTCCTTCATTTTGTTTAGTTTATAATCAACCATAGCCTGTTTATACAGTTTACTATATCGTTTAATTTCGTCTTCAACTTCAGTCAAATAATTCTTAAGTTCAGTAAGATTATTTATTTCTAAATCTTCTCTCGCATAAATAAGACCATTCATAACCATAAGTCTGCGACAAGTAATTCCATATCGGTCAATAGTAACTGCTCTAGCTGTGTTTTCTGTCGGTAAATCTTCGTCATCAGGAAACATATTTTTAGTTACGATTTCATACGCAACTGAACCTTCACTATATTCTTGCTTGTGAAGGAATGGAAAATCGTCAAGATACTGTATAATTTCTTTGTAGCCCATAGTATTTAAATCTCTAAGTTTATACATATTTAATATAGCAAAAAATGTTCTAGTTCGCAATAGTTAATTTACACTTTTGTTTCAACTAGAACTTCAATAATTCACGCCAGTTAGACAAAATCTAGCTGTTATTTTAATGGAGAAAAATATGAAACAAAAGAAAACCTACGCAGAACGATTAGAACTGTATAATAAAAGAATGTCGCACTTTAAAACAAAGTTCACCCCTGAACAACTTGATGAATTTGGGCGAGGTGAGAACTTAAGACTCATTCCGCAGTTATTAAGATTATGGCTCGTTTTGAATATGAACCGATTTATTGAAATTGACGAAATGATGGATACTTATGCTCATTTTGAAAATGACAAGAACAAAACAACTTGGTGCCCGATTTTACAGATTATCAAGCGAGAACTTTGCCACGATAAAGTAAATGCGAAGAAAGAAATTGAGAGAACTATATCTGATTTGACAAATAACAAGTTCCACTTCTACCACTTAACTCCAATGGAACAATTATATACTTATGGTGTGGACGGTTATGACCCTGCCCGTATTTTCACTGAAGATATAGGGACTGTCAAATGGAACGCATATCAGTTAATCACTGTTCTTCGTCAACTATTATCTTGGTTGAAGAAAGCACCTGATTACAAATACCCAGCAGAAAAAGCGATGGCTTTGGGTGAATAAAGAAAAGGACGATTTTAAATCGTCCTTTTTAATCTTCAAAATCGGAATTTAATTTTTTCATTTTCAGCCAATTCATAGCTTTCTTTTTGTTAATGAAAACTTGTTTGGCTAAAAAATCTTCCCATTTTTCTATTTTCTCGTCTGAGAAAGAATCAATTACTGGAATTTCAAAGAACAGATGTGCGTGATAATGTCTGTCATAAATTATATAATCTTTTCGTCTTTCTTCACGTATATCTTCTCGTCTAATTACAGAAATGTTAAAATTCCAGTAAGATGTTGTTTGTGGAACATTACCATTAGTTCCAACAAAGGATTCATATTCAGCCCCATTTAGAGTAACACAGAAAAGATAGTTTTGAGAAATTTCGTGCATATCCTTTGGACACCTTTGGACAGCGATTACATCCAAGTTTACTTGCCCAGACCTGAATACGATTTCTAACTTGTTGTGGAGTTATATAAGAGTATTTTCGGTTTTTACGAATCTCATCTAACTTTTCTTGTGGTATCTCAATTAAGGCCATTCTTCCATTCCTCAATAGTATTATACAGACTATTATCTCGTCTGAATATGTTAGTTAATTGTTCTTTTACTTCGTCCAATGTTCCACAATCATAATTGGTTTCACAACCAAGCATATTTTTAATTATTTTGTTAGAAATTGGATGTGAAATTTCACAGTGCCAATGAATTTGAACACTCGGTCTGTAAACCAATGAAATAGTAATATGGTTTCTGTAATAACCACTTTGTGGATTTAAGTTATCTGAGAACAATCTCATTTTATGTTCTTCAAGTGTCTTTTGCCACTGAGCACGTTCTTCTGTTGTTCCATCAGGCCAAGGACCATCTTCAAATGCGATGTCTACACCTTCTTTTACATACAAGTTTTCGTCATCTTGTCTTGGATTGTTAGAACAAACTATATTGAAGCGTATTGGTGAATCAACATAATCAAAACTACATTCGCCATTGAATAAGAACTTAACATTCGCATTTTTAAATTCTGTATTCAAATCTGTCATCATTCCGAAAACTTCATCTTCCTGAATATGGAGTTCTTTCTTTTTCTGCTGAACACCTTTCTGTAATTTTTCGTGTTCACATTCCATATCGGTAATAGTTTTCTTCAGTTTCTTACAAATGTCTTTGGCCTTTGTGCCTTCTGCCCATTCGTCAATCGTGCCTGCCCAGCGATAACTACTGTAGCCATATCTACGGGCAAATCCTCGTCTAGTGAACAGCATGTGATTACAGGCATTTCTGTTACCCCAATTCAAGTATTTTTTGTAATAAATTCGGACTGGGTTGTCAATGTACCAGTTATAAACCACACCTTCATTTTCAAGATTAACAACAATCTTAATGTCTGCCTCAAAAGGATTTGTTTTATCATTCTTTGAGTATTTGAGTTTATATGTCAATCGGCAAATGTTCGCCCTTAGACTAGAATAACACTGGTCATTGTAATCTACGATAAATCCATTGGCAGTAAATTGACTAATTACTTTGTCTTTATATTCGTCAATTTCTGCTTCTAGTTTTGTGAGCCAATCATTTTTAACTTGGTCACGATATGTTGCGTCAGTTGTATATTTGGTTTTGTCATCGCAACAATTTTGCCAATCAAGTTCCCAAATATGATTTTTTAAATCGTCTGTGATTTGTTGGTTTATAAGCATAGTTTACCCATTACAAATGATACGTGGAAGTTCATCCCAATTAACATTCTGTTTATTTTGTTCGCAAGTAGAGAATTTCTTGCTGATGTAATGTTGTCTGCCACTTCTCATATTAACAATCATTCGTTCACTATCACCTGAAATAGCGAAACTTTCTACATACTTCAATTTAATGTAGTCAATGAAAGTTCCAGTGGAATCTTTAGTAGTTACAATAAGGTAATTATTCATAGTTTCAATCTCCTTAGTTATAATATAAAAATGGGTATTGAGTTTGTCAATACCCACATAGAATGAAATGGTTTTAAACCAAACTTATCACTGCGAGTCCTTCTTGACAAAAATTGTCATCATTAAGAAACCGAACAAATACAATCCACCCATCACTAAATACAAATTAGAACCAGTGAAAGTATTTGCGAGAACTGGACCAATAATACCTGCTATACCCCAGCCACTCAAAGTCATTGCGTGTACCGTTGATACACAAGTATCTCCAAATCTTTTTGCTAACAAACTTGGCAAACAACTGAAGTTTCCTCCGGTAAGCAAATTCAACAAGTAAAATACCCAACAATGCTAACCAGGAATAACCTGTGAAAATCATAAATGATGCGAGAATACCTAAACTACAAACCCAATGATATGCAGCTTTTCTGCCGATGTGGTCTGATGCAGTACTCATACCAAATCTACCGAGAATGTTGAATACGGCGGTCAAACTCATAATTGTTGCGATTTCTTTAAAACCAAGACCTGTAAGCAATCCTTTCTCCTGCGAAATAATTGCCAAACCACAGGATATGTTAATACAGAACATTAACCATACAGAAATATATTGCTTTGTTAGGAATGTGTACTTAACTAGGGTACTAATAGGGATAGCAGTATAGACCGTAGAAATGAATGCTGGATTTGGTTTAAACAACCACGAACACAAACTCATAATGAGCAGGAATGCCCCAGCAAGGACAAGGAACATAGTAGGTAGAGATACAGCCGTAAGCAAATACTCAATGGCTGGAGCAGCTACGAACTTACCCAATCCAAAACCAGTAATAGCCAAACCAGATGCTAGACCCTTATGATCTGCGAAATTACTGAGCAACTGTTTAATAGGTGAAACATAACCAATACCAGTACCACATCCCATAAAGGAACATCCAAGATAATACAGTGGTAACAAGTGGAATTGGAGCGAACAGAAAACAAGTATCATACCAATAAAGAACAATATGGTACTGATACAAGCCATTCGTTTAGGGTTAAGTTCTACCATTCTACCAAAAGTGGCAGCACCCATACCCAGGAAGAAAATGATTAAAGTAAAACCAATGTCAGTTGAGAATTTACTTATATCAAACCATTCCATTATGTTTTTAGCATATTGGGAATAGTTATAAACAGTGCCAAGACAAGTTGGCAAAAAGATTCCGTGGAATTAAAATGTTAAGAAATCTATTTATCTTTGTCATACTTAACCTTCATAATCGTCAAAATAATTGTTAATAAAGTAGCAATTCCATAATTGAAATAGATAGGGATTTGCCATAAACCAGTTTTATAATTCGTATAAAACACAAAAACTGCCGAACACAAATTTCCCATAAAGGCCAGGATAATAAATCCTACTGAAATTTGTTTAGCAGATTTTTCTTTATAACATTTAATAAGTTGCGGAAATAAATTTATCGCAAATGCTCCGGCTCCAATAATGCCGAATAACCAACAAACTGTTTCAATCATAATTGTATTCTATTTATTATTTAAAATCTTTCTGTATGCTTTTTAGTTTCAAATTCATTTCAGTTTCTTTTATTTTCTTGATTACATTTCTAATAGCAGTTTCAAATGTTTTCTTGTTGTACATTTCAGCATAATCTTTACCATCTTTTGTACAATAAGCACAATACTTATCTTCACAACCCATACAAAATCCTTCTTCTTTACTGTATTGTAATCTATCGTAAAAATACAGTCTAGGTCCAGTTACTTTATCGTGTGGATTTTTTGATAGAACTACAATCGTTGCAGCATTTGGATTTTTAAAAATGCTATTTGAAAATCTCCAAGGTCTATAATCTTCTAAATTAAGCGTTGAGTATTCTGTCAAGCCCAAATTAGCACAAACTTCTATTATTTCTTCTCTTGTAATCATTCAAAATCTTCCTGTAGTTCTCTGATTTTGGCTTTCGCCTTTTTCTGCTTCTTTTTGATGATTAAGTTCTTCCAAGTTTTAGCTGTCTTATCATTTAATTCATTAAGCAGAGCCATATATTTATTATTCAAAGAATTGTACTTGGCAGCTGCGAACGCAACCAGTTGGTCTTCTGTTTTGAAAAACGAAAATGACTTGAAGGTGTATTCACCAACAATACAAGCAGTTCCATCCCAATAATCTTTATTATTTTTCCATTCGTTGTTTATGTCAACTTCAAGATTTTCGTAATAGTAAATTCCGTCTTTGTCAATGTCTAAATCAACCAGAGTATTAAAACTGTAGTTATTAACAACATTGTAAGTTTTATTATGAATCCACTCGGCTTGATTATTCTTTGTAGCATTGTTATAGAATCCATACGAAAGACCACGACCTCTACAAGGTGACTTAATCCAGTTAATTATTGGAATATAATTATCATCTTGTGTATGAAGAACCTGCTTAACCCAGTGCATACCACACTTATTTGTTATTTTATCACAAATACGTACCATATCATCATTATCAAAAGTCATTTTTCAAATTCTCCAGTTTTTCTTCCACCAGGGCTGCTTTAAAATCGCCGATTAGTTGTTTAATTTGTTTGTCTAATTTCTCATAGATTCTCGGTCCAATTTCTATATATTGTTTGAACACCATAAACTTTCTACCCAATACTTTGGACGCAATTTCTAAAGCTTGGAATTCTTTTCTTGTGTTTATGCTCATCAAGAAATCTTTATCATTGAACCAAGCTCTGTGAAGATTACCATTTATTTCTACATTAAGTCCATTATCTTTTGCTAATTTGTTAAACGCTTCCAACCGGGTCATCTTTAAAATCCTTTTCAAGTTTGATAATCTTTTCGCCAGATTTAATATAGGCTTTGAGAGCTTCATTTTCTCTTCTAAGCATTTCAACCAACAGTTGTAATTGTTCGTGTTGCTTTTCCATAGTAATTATTCGGTCTTCCAAAAATTCAACTTTGCCTTCAAGACCTTTAATGTGATTACGATTTGCTTCAACATATCTTTCAAAGTTATGTGTCATATCACGCATAAACTGTTCTGTAAATTCGTATTCATCGTACATTAGAAGTCTCCTTGTAATCTTTTTAGTTTCTGCTTAATTTTGTATTCTTTTACCAGCAATTCAGGACTGAATGTTTGGTAACGAGTTTCGTATATCTCTTTAGCATTGTAAAAGTTGTCAATAATGTTTTTAGCCTGGCATTTTCTGTAATCTGTAAAAATACCTTTATTATTCATAGCCTTTACGAGCTTGACCTTAAATCCTTCATTCTTAAAAACACATTCAATTTCTCTTTTGGCTTTATTCAGTTCTTCAATATACCATTTGCTATCGTCAATGAAGTAATCTTCTTTTCCATAACCGACCATTAACTCATAACGCTTCATAACTAAGTCTTTAATGAATTCAAAATAATCTATGTAGTGATTAAAAATGTTTGTCAGATAAGTATCTTCAACATCTACATAGAATTCCATATTTTTAATGACTTTGCGTTTGGCTAATTTGTATTTAATAAGTCCAATAAGCATTTAGAAATCCTCCGCCACATCAAGTTCTTTCAAAGTTTGTTCAAAAACTTTCCATACAAATTCAGGCTCCTGTTTATCCAAAGTATTGATGTCAATAACTTTCAAAACTGGCAATCCACAATAATTGTCAATAGGTTCTCCTTTCATACTGATTGCATAAGTGTTCTGAACATTATCTTTAAAGAAAAGGGCATAATGCTTACCAGTGTCAATGAAACGCTGGAAATATATTGGAAAAGTTTTTCGTGGAAAGTTTATATACATATTTCTAATTTAGAAAAAATCCTGTCAAAAAACAATACTAAAAATCCTGCTCAATGGATTTATATTTTTCAACTAAACTTAGTTCTTTATCAAAAAGTTCTACTTCACTAATCATTTTCAGGAATTCGTCATAATTAAGTTGATACCAAAACTTATATTTACAAAGTAATTCAGATTCGCCAATGTTAAGTGGTTTTCCGTCCAGACCCCTTTCATGACTGACTATATCCAATTTTTCATACAGATTCAAAAATAGATTAAAATGGTTATATCTTTTCCAATAATAAGTTTCACCGAATGCTTTAACGAAACGGCAGTTCTCTTTTAGATAAGTTAATATGTTTGGGTCAATATATCTTTGAACTGTACTCATATAAAATCTTCATTCATCTTAATAATTTTTTGTTCGCATTTATAGTGTTTAAGCAGTTCCATATTCATATTCAACAGTTCCATAAATTCGTCTGTTGTCATAGAATACAAATGTAAATCATTATCTCTAGTGAAGGTTAAATGTTTAGAATTTATAACTGTGCAAAAAGTTTTAACTGACCATGTTCTATAAACATACTCCAGTTCTTTATCCGTAGCATCCCTGTTTGCTAAATTTAATTTTCTTACAATCTTTTTGAACTCAGCGGAAGTCACTTTTAGCCTTTCTTACTCGTATTTTTGTTAAACCTTCTTTCCATTCTTGTTTCAAAGCATAAATTGCTTTTTGAACTGCTTCAGTATCTTTTAATTTATATTGAGGATAGATAACTGTCATATCACCATCTTCACCGCCATTGGTTTTATACTCATACTTGAAATCTTTATCTTTACTCAATCTCATAGATGTTATATCTTCTGCGATATAAACATTTACTTGACCAGGCGGAGCATAGATTAGAGTTGGGCCGTCATAGTCCATCCCTAAATCGCAATACAGAGCATCTTCAATACCACAGCATTGACCGATTTTACCATCAAAACCCAATCCATTACAAAATTCTTCAAGTTCTTTAAGCGTCATCAAAATCTCCTTTTATTTCTTCTTCTCTAATTTTATTCAGTTCGTCTTTCCATTGTTTTTGTAATTCAACCAGAGCCTTTTTAATTCGTTCATCTTCACTCAAATCATATTTTGGGTATTTTTCTCTCATTGAATATGATTCTGTGCTGTGGTCTTTAACTCCTTCATAAGCATATATCTTGTACATACCTGCATAAAAGTGTGGTTTTTTCAAAATATGAACTCTAGGACTAATATAAACACTTGTATCTTCAACTGGTTGATAAATCAGTGTCGGACCTGTATATTTTTCGGGGTTCAAATTCGCATAATAAGAACCTCGTACACATCTGTCTGGTTCGCCACAGAAACCAAGTGATTTACATAATGTTACAAGTTCTGCTTGTGTCATTCAAAATCCCCTTCAATTTTTTTAATTCGTTTTTCCATTCTATAATGTTTCATTTTAATGTTGGCTTTATCAAACATTTCTCTTAATGATTTAATTTTATCATCAAAATTACTTGGTTCAATAGGAACAATACCTACAAATTTTATATAATCATTTTTTGAATCATATACACATTTTTCGGCAAATCTCAAACCGAGTTTATATTCAACAACAAAACCTTTAGCATTTATCGCATCTGGGAAAGTCCAAGATGTCCAATCACCTATTACAGCATGTTTAACAAGATTAAATTTTTCTTTTATTTCAATAAATGTTCTATATGAAGCTGTCATTCAAAATCCTTTTTAATTCGTCTCAGTTTATAAAATTCGTCAATCTCTTTTACTCTCTTCCGGCAGAATGTTTCAAAACAATCACAGGCCTTATTAAAGTTTGAAACTGCCCACCATTTACCTGGAAATCGGACAAATCGTTCACCTGTTTCTGGGTTCTTGTAATATGAACACACAAATTTATCTCTATAAAGTAAATTTGTTTCAAAATTATTTAAATCAAGAAAGTCCAATCTCAAATTAAATTTCTTATAAAAATTTTCAAATTCAACACCATTCATACAAAGTCCTCATTCAGTTTGTCAATTTTATCTTTTACATTTTGCTTCTTTATTTCCAATGTTCTGTGTTTTAACAAATTATCTATTGCGATAGGATTTAACACTCGCATTGGATTTCCATTGTTATCATAAGTAACAAAAGTAACGTGACGATTTGGGTCTTCATAAGTTTCGTCAACTTCAATTCTACCAAGCAAATAATTTCTATAACACAGATACAAATCTGCGTCTACTTCAATTCCGTATTTGTCCATCAAATTGTGGTATTGTTCAAAAGTCATCTGACATTCTCATTAGTCTAATTTTTTCTTCGTATTTCTTTTTGAGCAACTTGTATCGTTCAAGTTCTTTAAAATTGTTTTCAGCTTGTTTTTCTATTTCTGTATATCTGCGTATGAAACAATCAAAATCATCTCTAGTGTTAAGCACACCAAGTTGAAATGGAGTTCCTAAAGCAGATAAGCCATAAGCATATTTTTCACCATCTATATATTGACAAAGTAAAGCTGGTTTGGTAATCTGAATCAACATTTGCCAATCGCAGTTATTATTGTTAATTCGTTTGAAAATCAAAATTGGGGTTTGGTATTTTAACTTTTGATTTGCGGTATAATAAAAATTTTCATTCGCATATTGTTCAGTTACAATACGAGAATTTTCATAGTCATTATTACCACTGAACGCAGCAATTTCTTTCCATAAATTTAAATCGGACTGACTTAAATCCAATGGTCTAAAATTACCATCATACTTATCAAACATACCAATAGTACCACACTTATCTGCGTAATAGCGAACCATTGACATATTGAACTTTGCCATTGTTTCATATTTTTTGTTCATTAAAAATCCTCTTGTAAACTTTTAAGTCTGTCTGCGATTTTGCTTTTCTTTACAATCAAACAATAATTTTGTTGGTAATCTCTCATACATTCGTCAAGCGAAATATAATTTTTGAGAACAACATAATCTTTTATTATGGAATACAGATAACCCTGATGGTTCTTAATTCCAGTTACATCACTATAACACGATACCTTAGAAACTTTCAAAATCAAATTATTGTTCGTTTGGTCTATAAATTCAATTTCATTTGCAGCAATTTGTTTGGGATAATATGTGAAATTTGTTTTGTATGCTGCTAATTTTCTAACAATTTCAAGTATTTGATCTGAATAAATTTTTGTGTCATAATACTTACCAGAGTTTCGGTCAATGTCCTTCATTTCTTTATTCATAGCAAGAATGGCTGCTATAATGATTACAAAACCACAAAATGCTAATGTTAAAACGAGTATCATTTGAAATCCTTTTCTAAGTTTTTAATTTTAAGTTGTTCTTCTTTTTCTTTCAACTCTTTCAGGCATTTAGTCAATGTTTGTTTAATTTCTTTATAATCAGGTGTTTTTATTACCGGGTCATAATTATCTTTTCCGACCCAAATTAGTTTGTTATCGTGGTCAGTATCAAAAATTAGATTATTGAAACACAAACAATCTGTAATTCGTTCTTTGTCATAACGAAAAACATAAACAGAGCTTGGGTCTTCAACATAATCACCATTTGTCACATAATACGCAGATGGAATTTTGACTGCACACTGCCAAGACTTAGCATCATCTTCAAAAATGATGCCTAGTTCAGTCGCAATTTGTTTAATTGGTTCTAATTGCTTAATCAAAATCTTTCTCCATTTCCACTTGTCGCCTTCTAGTTTCAAATTCCTTTACAGACATGATTTTGAAATTCAAAGCGGCAATTATTTTATCTTTAGTTTCCAACAAACCACCTTCGTCAATCTCTTTAGGGACGTGGCTCATATAGATAGAATACTTATTTCCTAACTTGTCAATACTACCAACATAAAAATCCTTATAAAATAAAGATTCGTTTGTGAAACCAGGTTGAGCTTGATAAGTAATTCCAAGTTGGTCGCAAATGTTTAAAATGTCTTTCTTTCTCATTAAAAATCCTTGTTCATTTTATCCAATCGTTCATTTATGTACTTGTTTTTAATACACACAATTTGGTTCGCAATCAACTGACGAGCTTCTTCTACTTTAGTAGAAGATTTGTCCTGATATGCACCAGAATAGTGTCCGTATTCGTTAAGATGATCAGTATAATTTTCAAAAATAATTAAACTTTTCGCACTCCAATCATTTGTGCCGAAACTGGAGTGGTCAGCTCTGTAACCACAAATAGGGTATTCATTATAATATGCCGAAGTTGTATCAGCATCATAAGTCAAATTAAATTCATTAACAAGTTCAATGTAATCTTTTTTAGTCATTAAAATCCTCTTGAGCTTTGAGTTCTTTAATTTTCTGTGCTGCTTTCTTGTAATTGTCAACTGCTTTGTTTACTTTTTCTTTGAATTCTTCCACATCTCCTGAAAAGTCAATCCAAGAATTTGTAACCAATTCGTACTTGTCATCCCATTTTCTTATTTCAGTTCTGGTGTAAATAACCCATTCTCCAGCGTATTCATAGACAATCTTATACCTTGGGTTGATTAGTTTATCATCAAACCGCCATTCTCGTCCATTCCAACGAGTCAATCCGAGACTTTTAAGATAAACTCTACACTGGAGAATTTCTTTTCTGTTCATTAGTAACCTTCAAATTTAACTGCGTAAGGACCAACATCAGTACAATCCCAAACATAATAATCATTCTTTATTAGAATTTCAACAGCTTTTTGCTTGTCAGCTGCGTTATCAAAATTCAAAATGCCACTCGGCTCTCCGAGAATTTCATATACCTTTTCTTCAACGTCGCTCATTACTTCTTTACCTTCTGTTTGTTTTCAACTGTAATCTTCAAGCGAGAAAAATCACCATTGAAAATGAATGAACCCATTTTGAATTGGTTGTGAAGTTCCTGACCAATGCTCAATGTATTGTAAAAATCACAATCCACAGGAATTTGTAGGAATTGCTTATTGGCTTCATTCTTGATATGTTCGCTAATGCTCAGCGTGAATGTGGACTGCTTAATCTTGAATGTAACCACACACATTTCGTCTGCGAAAGCAGAAAGTGCGAACAACATAACAATCAAAAAGATTTTCTTCATAGTTTTGTACCTCTCTTGTTTTTCTATAATATAGAAAAAAACACCCCAGTTGTCAATGGGGTGCTTAGTTTTTTTGATGTAAATTTTTGTTTACGAAAAGAATTCGTCAAATTCGCCGTTTACATTCAGATTCAGGTTTCCATTTTTCAATGTTCCAAGCGAAAATGTCAGAGCAAACAAAGTTCGGATGTTCACTATTTGTAAACGGATTTTTACAATAGATTATTTCTCTAATTTTTGTCCAGTCTTCATCTGACCATTTCTGTCCTGATTTCTTTTCAACTGCCATCATAAATTTATAGATACGCTCCTGCGCATATTTGTGGGTCTTACTGTCCAGTTCTACTCCATATACATTGGATAGAGCCACCACCGGATCTTGCCCACACTGCACGATTCTGCGATAAAGCATAGCAATTACAATGTTGCCTGCTCCCATAGTCGGATCCAAATTGGTTTTAGTTTCGTCATACCAAACGGACTTTTTGTCCTTGACGGAACCGGCCTT
>RHMF01001059.1_pt1 | contig 13860 bp, 7 predicted proteins | sample 5365151 | NCBI WGS metagenome assembly RHMF01 (sample SAMN10266501, study PRJNA497801) | feces metagenome | isolation source: feces | host: Bos taurus | place: China: Prairie of Fairy Mountain | collected 2017-08-14 | reverse complement strand
GGTACCTTGATTCCGATGAATGTGAATTACACCTGCCTCACGCAAATAATCAGCAACTGTTTGCGGATTTGTTTGGTCAGTCGGAGAATTCTCACTACCTTTGCCGGTGGGAAGGCTGTTTTGTAGAGTAGCCGTGCCATTCTGCTTGCCTATTTCGGGTTCTGGAACGATGTCAATACTACCGCCAGAGGCAGCCTTCTTTTCATAAGCCGTCAACAACCAGTTGTCGGCTTTTTTACCATACCAGTCTTTGCTTACGATGGCTTTATGTGTGTCAGATTCAAGAATGATTCGATTGTCGCTTGAATGAGTCACACGCATCCTGTCAAGTACTCCCTGCAAGTCTTTAAGCACTTCCGGATGCTTATCCGCTATTTTCTTAAGGCCGGCCTTATCATCTCCATACCACAGGTCTATATCTCCTACTTCCTTGTGATGTAAGGCCGCTTTTGCTATACCTTCTTTTGTCTTTCTTAAAAAATCAATCGCTGCTTGTGCTTTCCCCTTGAATTGGTCATAGATGTTTCCGAACACACCACGGCCCACCGGCTTCACTTCATTCTCGGCAGCAGGTGCGGCATCGTTTGTCTCAACCATATCCTCGCCGACTTTGCGCAACGGCACGGTTATCGTCGCTGAATAGCCGCCTGCGTCGGTGCCACGGCGGTCTTCGGTGATGGCGCTGATATTACCATCCCCGTCAACAACAATCGCACTGATACCCGTTTCCTTTACGTTGTCGGCGGTCATGCCGTCGGGCAGTCGCATACTCCCCTCGTCAAGTTCATACCCCTGCGGGATGTCCACAAGGCCACTGCGCGAGTAATACGTTGTCTTGCCGTCTTGCTGTTTCATTCTCCAGCGATTGTCGGGCAAGTCGGGCAACGGATTCACTTGCTGCGGCTCGGCGGGCTCCACGGCGGCGGGCTGCTGCACAGGCGGCTCGGTGTCGTTTTTGCTCGCCGGCATACCCGAGGAACTTGCCAAACTGATATGCCTGTTTCTGTTTTTGCGCAAAAACAGGGACTTTGATGAGCATGCCGACGGCATCGTGTATGCCGTGTGCGTGGGCATGGGCTTTGCCGGTTTTGAGAACGTGGGCTACTTGCTCACCAATTATTCCGAGTGGCTGCAGGTGGGTGTGAGCCGAGCGTTGTTTGCCGTTCCGGGCCATTATCTGTTTGCCGTGCTGATGGGTTATTATTTCTCCCTGTGGTATTTCGGCGGCCACCGCTCCAATTTGGTCAAGGCTTTTGTGTTCCCCATGTTGGCGCATGGCATTTACGACACCATCGCCTTCACCTTGTCGCTCGACCCCACTGTCTCGGGCACGCTCACGCTTGTGCTCATCGGTGGAATGCTTTTCCTGGAGAAGTATGGCCGCACAAATAAAAAAGGACGCCAACACCATGTTGCCGCCCTCGGTTCCTCCCCAGGTGTGACCCTGCGGGTTGTATTGTCAATTAATACTCAGCGTTGTCGCTCACGTAGTTCTCAAGCCAGCCTTTCTCATCAAAGGCCGTGCTGTCATTCTCGTTGCCGCCCTTCATGTTGTCGATAAACCAGTTGCCGCGCTCCCACACCAGACTCAAGGTGATGGGCTCATCGCTGGCCTGCCCGCCCGCCTGCTTGTGAATCACCACAAGTGCGGTGGCTGTGGTGGATGTGATGTCACGCACAGCGGTCACTTTCATACTGGGTTCGGTCCAGTCCTGGCCCAGAATCCAGTGGTCGGCGTCGATGATGGGTTCGTTGCGGTCTTCGCCTATCTTGATTGCTTTCTCCTGCAGGCTGTTGTAGGCCGCCGACATATATTTTGCGTCAAAATCTACGGGATCGAATTTGTCAATGCCGTCCAGTGTCTGGAGTTGCTTGAATTCGTTCCGCTTGGTGTCGTACACGTCTTTGTAGATGTCGTTGACCCGTTGGGTGATGAACGCCTCGGTCATCTGTTGCTCGTTGGCCTGGGTGCTGTCTTGTCCGGATGCTCCGCCGCTCGTTTGGTTGCCGCAGCCAGAACATGCGGTCATTGCCAACAATATGCAGAATGCCAATGCTTGAAAGGTTGATTTCATTGTTGTGTTTGATTTTGAAGAGTTATGAGCCACAAAGGTAAACCAATAAACCGGAATGAAAAAATTTTTTTTTGATTTTTGCTTACTTTAGCATTTCGCGTTTGCCTTTGGGCAGCTGGTTGCCTTTCGGTCGGTGAAAGTTGCTCTGTTGGAAATAATTATTTATTTTTGCACACGCCAAAAATGAATCAAAAACTATGAGAAGGATTTTAAGTTTATTGCTTTCCGTCCTGACCCTGGGTGCAGTGTCTTGCGCCGGCAGCAATGTGACGGATGTGGATGTTGATGACTTCGCGGCCTGTGTGGCAGGTGATTCGGCGCAGTTGCTGGATGTGCGCACGGCGCAAGAGTATGCCGAGGGGCACCTGGACGGTGCGCTCAATATCGATATGAAGCAAGACGGTTTCATCGACGCCGCTTTGCAGGCACTCGACAAATCGCGCCCTGTAGCCGTGTACTGCCGCAGTGGCCGTCGCAGCGCCACCGCTGGCGGATGGCTCGAGGAAGCGGGCTACAGCGTGTTGAACATGAAAGGCGGCATTTTGGCTTGGCGGGAAGCCGGCAAACCGATAACGACAGACACTGAGCCACAGTAATAGCCATGCCCCGACAAATCTTCATCACCCTGCCCCCCAAATCGCAGGGCATCCACTTGATAACCGACGACATCGTGAGCCGTTTGGGCCAGCTGCCTCCGATGGGATTGCTCCATGTGTTTGTGCAGCACACGAGTTGCGCACTGTGTGTGAACGAAAATTACGACCCTGATGTGCGTGCCGATATGGAAAAGATATTGCACCGGCTTGTGCCCGAGAGCCAGCCGTATTATCGACACACGCTCGAAGGCCCCGATGATATGCCGGCCCACGCCAAGGCGGCGCTACTGGGTTCCGGTCTCACCCTGCCGATTACCAACGGACGGCTCAACCTGGGTGCCTGGCAGGGCATCTATCTGTGTGAATTCCGTCGAAACGGCGGCCCCCGGAAACTGGTGGCTACTGTGATGCCGTGATACAGAAGTAATCTTGAAACCACCCGAACGATGAAAAATCTGCTTTTTGTGTGCCTGGGCAACATCTGCCGCTCGCCGGCCGCTGAGGAAATCATGCGGCAAATCATCGCCGCCGATCCCTTGCTGCGCGGGCGTTGGCGGGTAGACTCGGCCGGCATCGGCGCGTGGCATGTGGGGCAACTGCCCGACTCGCGCATGCGCCGGCATGGAATGCTGCGTGGCTATGACTTCCGTAGCCGTGCCCGTCAAATCGTCCGCCAGGATTTCGACCGTTTCGACCTGGTGCTGGGCATGGACGCTGGCAATATGGACGACCTGAGCGCGCTCACACGCACTGACGCCGACCGCGCCAAGTTGCGCAGTCTGGCTGCCTACATGACACGCCATCCCTCTTACACCACCATTCCCGACCCTTATTATGGTGGTGAAGATGATTTTGAGTTGGCGCTCGACCTGATAGAAGATGCCTGCCAGGAATTGGCCCGTGCGCTTCATGAAGAATAAGAAGCGTTCTTCTTAAAAATATCGTATATGAAGAAGATGTTTAAAATCGTAGCGTTTGATTTTCAGAATCACCAATGATGACAAACCATGGCGAAAGATTCATCTTCTTCTATGCCCACGGCGGCCGCTCCAGCCCGACGATACTGGCCCGAAATGTGTGAGGCCACCCGTGTGCTCATCGCAACCGCACCGCTTACGCCGACTGAACCGTGAGAAAGCCGAGGTGATAGGGTGATGTTGAACTGTATCTGAACAACTATCAACTGCACTCGCCCTATTGAGAGGGCGGTGCGAATCATGCCATGCCCTTTTCTGGGTTTTCACAGGTGGATTTAAGAAATAAATCCGCAAAATACTTTTTTATGTCTGCTTTTTTTTGTTCTTTTGCACTCACAATACTAACCAAGAAAAGTTATAACCATCATTAACGATTTAAACTAAATCATGGAAGAAAAGAAATTCAGACTGGAATCCGACCTGTTGGGCGAGCTTCAAGTTCCCGCCGAGGCCTACTACGGTGTGCAGACAGTTCGTGCATTGCACAACTACCGCATCTCCAACACCCGCATGTGTGATTACCCCGACTATGTGGTGGCTATCGCCTATGTGAAAGAAGCGGCTATCCTGGCCAACAACAAGCTGGGCGTTATCGATGACAAAATCACCGCTGCCGTGAAGCAGGCCTGTGAGGAAGTGATTGCCGGCAAGCTGCACGAGAATTTCCCCGTCGACATGATGCAGGGCGGTGCCGGCACCTCGGTAAACATGAACGCCAATGAGGTGTTTGCCAACCGCGCCCTTGAAATCATGGGTTATGAGAAAGGCGACTACCAGCACTGCTGGCCCAACGACCACCTGAACTGCGGCCAATCGACCAACGATGTGTATCCCACCACCATCCGCCTGGCCATGGTGATGCTCAACCACAAGCTGGAGCGTGCCCTTGCCGATCTGGTGAAGTCGCTGCGTGCCAAGGGTGACGAATATAACAATGTGATTAAGATGGGTAGGACCCAGCTGCAGGACGCCGTGCCCATGACCGTGGGCCAGGAGTTCCACGCTTTTGCCAACACCATGGAGGCCGAGGTGGCCAACCTGGAGCATGTGGTGAAGATGCTGCTTGAGACCAACATGGGCGGCACCGCTATCGGCACCGGTCTGAACGCCGTGCCCGGTTTCTCGGAGGAGTGCACCAAATTCCTCGCCGAACTCACCGGCGAACCCTTCGTGCTGGCCAAGGACCTGGTGGCGGCCACACCCGACACCGGCGACTATGTGGCCTATTCTTCTGCCCTGAAGCGTCTGGCCGTGAAGTTGTCGAAGATTTGCAACGACCTGCGCCTGATGGCCAGCGGTCCCCGTTGCGGTCTGCACGAAATCAACCTGCCGCCCAAGGCTCCCGGCTCGTCCATCATGCCCGGCAAGGTGAACCCCGTTATCCCCGAGGTGACCAACCAGGTGTGCTTCAAGGTGATAGGCAACGATACCACCGTGAGCTTCGCCGCCGAGGCTGGCCAGTTGCAACTCAATGTAATGGAACCCGTGATTGCCGAGTCCATCTATGAGAGTATCACTTGGCTCATCAACGCCATGGACACCCTGCGTGTGGAATGCATCGACGGTATCACCATCAATGCCGAACACACTGCCGAGATGGTGCGCAACAGCATCGGCATCGTCACCGCTCTTAACCCATACATTGGTTACAAGACGAGCACCAAGGTGGCCAAGCAGGCCCTGGAGGAGAACCGCTCGGTGTATGACATCGTGTTGGAACAGGGCATCATGACCAAGGAAGAACTCGACCAACATCTTGACCCCAAGGTGATGCTGGCCCCCGCCAAATTCACCCTGAAGTGATGTTTTGAAAGTCACCGTCAGTAATACGATGCGGGGCGATGTCAACAGGCACTGCCCCGCATTGTTCTTTGTCGCGGATACAGGAGATAGGGCAGGGGTTGCCTCCGAGGAACAGATAAGTGGCCTCGATGTCGTAATCAGAGAGGGTGAAAAGTTCTTCGTGTCAAATACTTTATTAATTATTAATAAGGTGTGTTGATGTTTTGTCTTTGAAGTGGCGACCTTACTAAAATAGTCTTGAATTTTCTCCCATTTGTCCGACTTTCCGCTGCATATTTATGGCATATTTTCCGCATTCCGGTGATTTTCTGCTTTTTTTTTAAAAAAAAGTATGAAAATTTTGCATTGTTGGGATTGTTGATATAATTTTGTCATTTGTAAGAAGAAAGAACCAAGCTATAAGCAGGTGCTATTGCTTAATTCTTTACGAATTAACTTTGCCCCTTTTCGGTGGCTTGATTATGATAGAATTGTTGAAATTATTTTGAAATAACTGTTTAAATTAATGTATATTGAAACCTGTACAAATTAGATCCTGTGCGAGCGAGTCTATCCAGCACCTTACCCGGGCTTTGGAAAGGCTAATTCCGCTTTCTAACTAGTACACCCAAAAACTTTATTTAAGGATGAAAAAATTAAGAAAAAAAAGATTCGGCATGCTGGCTGCTATGAGAAGCGGTGCGGCGTGGCCCGGTGCATCGCGGGGTGGCAGGTCTTCGCCCCGGGTGATTGTATAAGCAATTAAATACCAACTGCTTTCGTTTGTTGTCCTTGGCCAAAGCATCGCCGGAGACGACATTAGAACTTCTGTTTAAGGCAGCAAACACGCTGCTCATATTCCCTTTTATTGAAAACAGTGAACTAATTCATAACATTAAGCTCTATAACAAATGAAACGATTACTAACTTTTCTATTCACGTTCATCCTCGCCATCGGTGTGGGATGGGCGGCAACTTACACCCACACGTTCAGTAGTGGACAACTCACTACTAGCGCGGGAACTGTGACACTCAGCGACGTAAGCTGGACACAGTCCACGGCCACGTATATCGGCTGGGATTCCAACAACAGCAAAGGTGTTCAAATTGGTTCAAGTGCCAATCCTCAAACTACTGCTTTCACATTGTCTTCGTCTGCATTCAGCGGAACGATTACATCTGTGGTTGTCAATGCAAGTATGGCGAGTAGTGGTAGCAGTACGCTTGCCGTTTCAGTAGGCGGCACTCAATGGGGGACTGAGACCAGTTTGACGACCACAGCAACTGACTATACCTTCTCAGGTAGTGGTTCCGGTGAGGTCGTTATCTCAATGACTGCATCCTCTAAGGCCATGTACATTAAGAGCATTACCGTCACTTATGGGGACGGTGGTGGTGCTTCAAGCACTACAACCACTTATACGCTGGTGACCGACGCCAGCAGCCTGGCCGCCGGCGACGAGGTGCTGATTGTGTATCCGTCGGGTAACTATGCCATGGGAGCAGAGCCCAGCGGTTACGATTATTACCGCAGCGGTGAGGCCGTGACGATTTCCAACAACACCATCACGCTCGACGACAATAATACCGCTGTGTCACGCTTTACACTGAGCGGCACAGGCGATAGCAGCGCTCCGTGGTACTTCTACAGCAACACCAACACTGTGGGCTACCTGTACAGCAACGGAGGCTATCTCGACACCTATGAATCTTCGGGCTACGACACAGAGTACATAAATATAGCCATCTCGAGTGGAACAGCTACACTGACATTTCCTTACGGCAGTAGCAGTTATCCCAAAATAGGTTGTGCGAGTGGACGATTTGATTGCTATAGTTCGTCTAACACAACTAACACCAGTTTGCAATTGTTCCGCAATGATGGCGGCGGCACGCCGGCCGTGGCACCTGATGCGCCGGTGATCAGCCCGGCGTCGTGCACCTTCAGCGGGTCGCAGACGGTGACCATCACCTGCGCCACCAGCGGGGCCACGATTTACTACACCACCGACGGCAGCACGCCCAGCGCCACCAACGGCACGCAGTACAGCTCGGCGTTCACCGTCACCGCCACCACCACCGTCAACGCCATCGCGGTGAAGGACGGCGTGAGCAGCACTGTGGCCACCGCCACCTACACGCTCGACTCGGGTGGCAGCGGCACCAGCAAAACCTATCAATTGGCAACATCGATTACTCCTGGCAAGAAGTATATCATTCTCAATAGCACCAAGGCCTATGCCATGGGTCATGGCTATGACACCAGCAATAATGACTGGTATATGAATGCAGTAGCACGCGGCAGCAGCACCTTCACCCTCTCAGGTGATGTTGCTACCGTTTACAGCGACGACATCAAAGTGTTCAATGTGACCGACAGCGCCAGCTACTACAAGTTTGAAGACAGCGACAGCACCGGCTACTATCTGCGATGCTACAGCAGTAGTTACGGTGATTTATATATATCTAATAAAATTCAACACGATACGTGGACTGTTAACATAGGTTCAACTGGTGCTGCCACAATGCTGAACCGGACTTGCAGTCGCTATGTTGGCTACAGTTCATCATACGGATTCTATGCCCCGACCTCTTCTCAGAATGTTTACCTCTATGAGGAAGTGACCGGCACACCGGTAACGGTAGATGCTCCGACGTTCAGTCCTGCCGGTGGCACTTACAACGAGGCCCAGACGGTGACCATCACCGCCGGCACGGGTTGCACGATTTACTACACCACCGACGGCAGCACGCCCAGCGCCAGCAACGGCACGCAGTACAGCGGGCCGATTACGGTGAGCGCCACCACCACGGTGAATGCCATTGCCGTTGACGGCGACGACAACGTGAGCACCGTGGCCACCGCCACCTACACGATTCGCACCGCCGGCACCACCGTGTATGAACTGGTGACCGACGCCAGCAGTCTGCAACCAGGCGATGAGGTGCTGATTGTTTATCGTTCCGGCAGCCTGGCCATGGGTGCTCAGCCCAGCGGCGAGAGCAAATACCGCAGCGGTGAGGCCGTGACGATTACAAACAACACCATCACGCTCGACGACAGCGACAACACGGTATCGCGCTTCACGCTCAGCAGCACCGGTTATAGCAGTGCTCCGTGGTACTTCTACAGCAACACCAACACTACGGGTTACCTGTACAACAACACCAGCGAATATCTGAGCACGACCACTTCGACCTCCACCAGAGCATATATCGGCGTATCCATCAACGCTTCGACAGGAATGGCCACGCTGACATTCCCTGTCGCTGACACTTATGATATGATTAACTACTCGAGCACTAGCAGTCACTTTGATTGCTACAGCTCGTCAAATGTCAGCAACGTGCAGTTGTTCCGCAGCACCACCAGTGGCGGTGCCGTGGCGGTGGCTACGCCGACGATTTCGCCTGCTTCGGGTAGTTTTACCGACAGCGAGACGGTGACCATCACCTGCAGCACCAGCGGTGCGACGATTTACTACACCACCGACGGCAGCACGCCCAGCGCCAGCAACGGCACGCAGTACAGCGGCTCGTTCACGGTGACCACCACCACCACGGTGAAAGCCATTGCGGTGAAGGACGGCGTGAACAGCGAGGTGGCCAGCGCCACCTACACCAAGCGCTCGGCCGACAGCATGGTTCCCGACCGTGTGCTCACCGAAGAGCAGTATGCCGAGGTGACTTACGACTGGACTGATGCCAACGGTAACGTTCACGAGAATGTGCCCATCACCGAGACGGCTACTGACCCGCGTCAAATCTACGAGATGCTCCGCACCATCTACACCGACCCGCGTGTGCCCGGTCCGCGCTATTCCGCTTGGGATTATACCAATCATAGCAGCAGCGGTTCCCCCGTGCAGAGCACCATTTACCGTTCTGACCAAGTGTACTACGGTCCTATCGATGGCGCATGGAATATCCCCGGCACCAATGTGAATCAGTATCTCCCCAACGAGGAAGGCTACACTGTGCTTCTTGTGGCTGTGAACGACACAGTGAGTACGCTGGGTGGCAGCCGCTCTGGCTTCAGCAATTCGGCAGCCGGCCGCGACTCGCTGTACAACTATCTGGCAGCAAACATCGACTCAGTGATGCTGCTCACCGACGGCTTGCGCGTGGGTGATCAGGCGGCTAAGACGAGCGGCACGCTGTACAACATCAGTGGTACGCTTAACCGCTTCTTCTTCCTGGGCAAGGGTCAGGCTCGTAAGAATTACTGGCAAGATGTAACTTACGATGGTTACAGTTTCCCGGCTTATTTCGCCGAGACTGCGCCTTTTGACAGAATGTTTGAGCAATTCAGCCCCACCTCATCCACTATCTCAGAGAGTTCGTCCACCGATGATTTCTATGAAACGATGCGTGGCGGTGCCATCTACGATGTGGTGCATGACTGTTCGTCGGTAATCGATGTGCAGCACTACTTCGCCATGTATGGTCGCACGGGTACGCAGACTAAGTCGTTGAGCGGTCTGAACTTCTATGTGCCTGACTACCGCCTTGACGAGTGGCTCGACAGCAGCACCAGGTCATATTACATGTCTTATTCCGACTATCAGAACTATGGCTTGTCAAGTCTGTCTTCAAGTTATGTTCACTACACCGATGACGGTCGTCGCATGAACAACTATCCATTCCGTTATGGCAAATATTATGTGTCAAGTTATGGTGACAGCACATGGGTGAACTTTACCGACCGCGCTCCTTTGACCACTGATTATACTGAAACGATGATGCATCAGTTGTTGGGCAGCGATTATCCCGCTTCCTCCTACTCATGGATTACACTGAGTTCGCCGTGGAGCAACACCAATTATACCTCAACTGGTTATGGTGTGAGAGCTGGTAATGGTGTGATTTACACTAAAAATGCTAGTAGTTATTACGGCCAGATTAAATACACCGTTCCGACATCATTTACTGGCTCGAAAATCAGAGTGAGAATCACCACTGAAAATTCTGCAGATGGTGCCGGTGACATCCGTGTGAGAAATTACACGCAAAGCGGAACCACCACTTATGCCACCTTTGCAGCCGGTGAAACCTACACCTTTGATTTGGATGCTACCAGAGGTGATGTGATTTACATTTGGTCAACAGACGCTGATTATTCACCCTCAATGACCAAAATTGAGGTGAACCGCTTGACTGAAACGGCAAGTTATCCCGATGTGAGGGAACTGTATGCTACCTATGCTAACTATAATCCCGACCATTCGCCTCAGACGTCGATTTACAACATCAAACTTACAGGCGAAGCCAATGTGGTGAGCAACGACTCGGCAGATGTGGTGCTTAACTGGACGTCGTCGCTTGACAACTATGACGTGACGCAGAGCTACATCCTCTACATCACCGATGCTGCCGGCAACGTGCTCGACACGCTCTACACAACCGTGGGAGAGACGACCTACACCTACAGGGTGCCTCGTGAGGAATCGTCCTACACCATCTATTACAAGGTGGAAGGACGTCCTGAGGATGCCAGCGATGGTTTCCGCTCGGCCGAGAGCAATGTGGCCGCCGTGCTGATTCCCGGCACGAACGAGAACGAGCAACTTGAGATTGAAGTTTCCTACGAGAGCGACTACTCGCCAGAGACCGAGAAGAACGCCTACCGCAACTATCTGCAGGTGAAGAACAGCTCTGTCCATCCCATCAACGCGCAAGCGCTGAAGGCCGGTGTACATCAGTTCGATGCCTACCGTATTGTGGAAGACGACGAAGCCCACCGTATCCTGTTTGCCCAAATCGCCATGGAGTGCGATACTCCCACGCTGGAAGACGGCTCAGGTGGTAAGATTTATGACACTTGGACAGGCCCGTATTCTGGTCAATCCACCTCTGAATATGTATACTACTATCCATTTGACATCAATTATGTGGCTTCTACCCAAGACTCCACTGGCTACTATCCTCCCAAGGACGGTATGCTGGGAGGTGGCGTTGAGTGCTGGTACATCCCCGTACTTGATATGGAAGACGTGATCTATGTATTTATGGATTCGCTGTCTGCCGCCCGCTTTGCCACCCACTATAGCAGTGAAGGATACTCCCCCAGCCAAATCAGGCATTACAGCGAGGCCGAGTCTCCTTACTACTTGATGAGTGACGCCACGATGGGGACTCAGCCCTTGAGTTTCAAACCTCTGGTGGTGAGCGACCAGTTCAAGGTGGATGTGAGCGCCAATCAGCAGCCTTCGCGCTACGACTACTACATGGAGTTTGTGCCCGAAAGCACGTCTGACCTCGACCCCGTATCGAGTAACAAGGCCCGCGTTCCGGTTTACAAGACGGGTTCACGCACCACACCACTGTACACGAAGAGCGATGTGGACGCCGATATTGACCACCACCTGACCGTGGCCGGCGACACCGCCGACCTGTCACTCACGGTGATTGACCCGAGCGCCGTGCGCCGCGTGGACGCCCTGCGCAGTGTGAACGGCGTGTGGGCCACCGGCATCGCTTACCCCTACATGAGTTATGCCTATGCCGACCATGCCGATGACGGCACCTATCAGGATATGCAGCACCCCACTGGCAACCTGACCATGTGGAACGCTGTGGGCTCGCCGCGTGCAATGCTTGCCGAGTCGATGTGGTTCGATACCAAGGACAACAACCTCACCGAGGCCACCGCTACCAAGTACGTGTATGCTCCCGTAATCGCTACGCCGCGCGTCAGCGTTTACAACGAGGGCACCTTCAACACCTACGGCGGCAACCAGAGTCATACGGCCCGTGGCGTGGTCACGACCGACAACCTTACATGGGCTGTGACGAGTAACTTCACATGGGATGCCTCGGGCAGCATTGCCGGTAACGACTATGCTTACTACTACACCGGCATTGACCTGGATGGTAAGATACCCGCACCTGAAGAGGGCTATGAGTTCTACAAGTTCCGCATTTGGCGTGTGCTTGACTCCGTCGACGTGAACGAGCGTCCCGCCTCGGCCTCGTCGGGCAATGTCGATCGTTCGTGGCGTGCCAAGCCCGACTTCCTGTTTGAGGAAGTGAATGCCGGCGAACTGACAACCATTTCCTCTACTGGCGGTATGACCTCCTATTTCCTGAGGCAGGCCGGTATGGAGCCCGCCGAAGAGCAGTATGACCCGGATGCTCCCGCCGATGAGGTGGAGACGCGCAGCACCTTTGGTGCCCGTTATGCCAAGAACGCGGCCAACCCGCTGCATGTGAGGTTTATCATTCGTTTCTATTACAAACTCATCGAGGGCTCCTCGACGAAACGCGCAGAAGATTCCGACAAGGAAGACCTGCTCTACTACGTGGTGGAGGATGTGATTGAACAGAGCATGTATGACGACGGCAACCACACGGCCGTGAACGAGATAGCGGTGTCGCGCGATGTGCTCGGAGTGACCTACTATGACGTGCAAGGCCATGCCAGCGCCACTCCGTGGGATGGCATCAACATTGTGGTGACGCGTTACACCGACGGCTCGACCGAAACCGTGAAAGTGTTGAAATGATTATCAATTCCTAAAAGCAAGAAGAAATGAAAAAAATCGTAATATCAATTCTTGTTGCCGCATGCTGCATGGGCGCCGCCAGCGCCCAGCAGCCTGCCGGCAAGAGTGACGCTGAGGGCAAAACCATGCCGAAACCCCAGGCGGTGATGAAAGCGCCGTCACGGGCCACTCACGAGATGCTGCGGCAGAAGCTGGAGCAACGTGCCGCCGCCACTCCGCAGGCCGAGCAGCAGAAAGTGCAGTCCCACAAGCGGACCGTGCAGCCTGCCTCGGTGGAACCCGCCATCCCCGGCGCTACCAGAAAGCGCATTGAGCCTTTGCAGGTGGAGCGCTTGGTGACGACTCCGGTTGATGATGCGTTGGAGCAACGCGATACGCATGCGCCGGAACGATAAAATCACTATTGAGAAAATAGGAAATGATGGAAGCATAAAAATGTTTCTATGGTCTAAAAAATTTTAAATATAACTCTTTGTAAAATGCAAGCGGGTCTTGTCGTGATGACAATGCCCGCTTTTTTATTTTTTGCACGGCAGCATGGGATTTTCACGATTTTTGTCTATATTTGCCAGCGTTACAAACTAATGATTACTATGATGAAAAAAGCGACATTGATTCTGATGTTGTGCCTGATGAGCCTGGGGCTGTCGGCGCAATCCATCGATTTGGACGGCATTTGGTTTGACGGCATGGCCGGTTATTTCTGCACACTGAGCGATGAAGGTGTTTATGAATTTACGGGCGGCACTCCGCATGAGGGGGGCTATGCGTTTGTGCTGGTTCCTGCCGGCGACAACCGTTACACCCTTCGCGCCCCGGAAGACATGGATGCCGACTACACCCCGGTGGGGCGCCCCGGTGACAAGGTGGTGGTGACCCGGGTTGACGGCAAGGCCGTGCTGCTGGTGTATGGCTTCTACAGCGA
>RHMF01000813.1_pt1 | contig 13861 bp, 17 predicted proteins | sample 5365151 | NCBI WGS metagenome assembly RHMF01 (sample SAMN10266501, study PRJNA497801) | feces metagenome | isolation source: feces | host: Bos taurus | place: China: Prairie of Fairy Mountain | collected 2017-08-14 | reverse complement strand
CACGTCCGGAGTTCTACTCAAGATTTGGGTCAAAATCGTGGTAAGATTTCCGACCAGATTTGACATCATACCAGATTAGACATCTTCCGGTACTTCGTGGTTGTACACTTCGGACTTGATGATAAATCCGTCCTCGTTGCACAGGATCGCGCCATGTTTGCGGACAGAACTGATAGCAGCATATTTAAGCACATCATGATATTTGGATTCTGCCTGTGCTTTATCGGTAAACACAACCGGAATACAAGCACCGGACTCATTGGATTGAATTTCAATCACATAGTACAACATTGTTTATACCTTCTTTCTTAATATAGTTATTGTCTAATAATGACCATTGTACCCTATATTAGACTTTTACAACGAATTTATATACACCATTGAAAACCGGATATTTCCGCTCCCAACACTTGAACCAGTTCCGATTCTGATATTTAAACCTGGGGTGGATGGAAATGCTGCCAGCATCGTTGTTCCGTAATCGGAATAATTACTTGCTCTATGTGCTTCAGCAAAAGAGTTTGATTTGGGGCGTGCAATAGCATCATTAACACTTATCACATCATAATGAGTGTTTGCTGACAACGTTGGCATTGTCGAAATGGTGACAAGGAGGTGGACAACTCCTGCACATTCATATGCTTCAATTGACCCATTGTATCCGGATTCAAATGAAAACTTTGATGATATGTCTGTTTTTGTTAACTGTGCAGAAAGGGTGTTGATATCATTTCGCAGCGCATTTCCAATTCCGGCCGGTTTAGCTGTCAGATTGCTTCCGGAAAGGGTATCACCGGAACTGATCGCTGCCGTGCTGATATACGGCTCGCCCTGCCAAATGACATAGCTACCATTTGGGATGTTTTGACTGGCCGTTGCTCCATCTTCCCTGTAGGCCACCGAGGACCTGGTGTAGTCGATAGCATCTTTAACGGTATCCTGCGAGCCGGAATACAGATCAATATTGCTGCCGTACAGGTTGACTACACCTGTCTGTCCATTGAGGGAAACAACACCGGCCGAGGACGGAATATCATCCGTAGTCAGAATTTTCTTTGTTACGGTAGTCTGTGTTCCCTCGTCATAGAATTCCAGGTAACCTTCCGTCAAGCCATTGGCCGTTGTCAGTCGGAGTGTAGCCAGCGCACCATTAAGCGTATACCTGGACATTTCCCAAATATTAGTCGGAGAAGCATCATTGGCGGTCCATTCCTGGCCGGAGACATCATAGAAGGGAATTGCCAGGATCACAGCGCCGGTACTGCCGTTAACCGATGTGACAGGATAAGGTGGGGGATTGCCCTGGTCATAGATGGTGTACAGGTTAGTTCCGGACAGTCTTTTAAGCGCGTCAGCTTCAGCCTGGACACCGGTAAAGATATCCTGGTTGTTTGCGTCCTTAATCTGTCGGCGCATAATGGTTCTTGTATTATCCACTGCCGGCAGGACGGTATCTGCATTGGGGAACACCTGGACCGCGCCTGTCTGTCCGTCAACGGACGTGACCGGATAGGCCGGGGGATTTGCGGTGGTATAAATACGTTCTGTGCTACCATCAAAGCGGAGATAGGCCATACCGTTTTGAAACTGGATGCCCAGCTCATGGCCGGCAGCAGTCCGGACAATGGACCAGTTAGAGTTATCGACATCGGGGAAGCGGACGTTAGGGTCCTGGTACAAAACAACGTCACCTGTCTGACCGTTGACAGATAATACCACGCTTGCCCCATAATTTTTCACTTCTTGAATGAGCCAATCCAAGTTTAATTCGTGAAAATTCGTGTAGGGGAATTGTTCAAATAAACTCATATGATTATCACCTCACTTTTATTATATAGAATCTACATCAATACACAAGCAGGCAGAAACGGTTACGGAATGAATCAATGATATAATTCATTACGTTGAGCTTCGGAGCCACTGTAAGCTCTTGTTCCAGCATCTGCTGTGATGTAGTTACACCGATATTGCCGGAGATGTTTCCGGAAGTTGTGTGTGATGTAGTATCAGTGATGACATGCCCGTATGTGGTGGTGTCTTTGATACCGTGATTGTGTGTAAAGGTTGAATTATAATTGGTTTGTTCCGTATCGGCCCTGTTCTGTGTCACGGTGTCGGCCCTGGTGTGTGTGGTTGAATCGTTAAGGGTCCTGGTCTGCGTATCGGAGTTGTTGGTATGGGTAAGGGTTGTATTTTTGTTGTGTGTCATCGTGCTTGCCGGTGAAACTTCCGTCTGATCATGGACCTGGAGTGTGTTAGAATCAAAGGATGTAATACTGTTGGTAGTAGTATCTTTTCCGCTGCCAACGTCCGAATCATAACCGGACATAGCATCCGTATAGCTGCCGGTTTTTACGTCTGTAATAGTACCGCTGTTTGCGTCCGTGATCGTACCGGATCCAACGTCAGAAGTATTGCCGGAGCCAACAACCGAATCATAACCGGTGCGTACATCCGAATCATTCCCGGAGCCTTCCACACTGTCCGTGCCGGAATGAGTGATTGCTCCGCTGTTAGTGACGGTCATATCTTCAGTCCGGTTATAGTTTTCAATGGGGTTATATTCCAGGATAGAAGCTTGATATATACGCTCCCAGGTTGGAAGCTCTTTATTGGACCAGGCACCTACGGCAGCTTTGAAAAAAGTAGCGTTAGGATAGATGATTTCAAGCTCTGCGCAATCCAGGACGATATTATCGACAAGCAGCTGTTTATCCTCTGTATCAAAACCGGAAGGAACAGCGAGATTATCAAAAAGGGTATTATCCCAATTGTATAAACCAAGGACCGACATATTAGCGCCCATTGACATCTTCAGCACCTTCTTTCCATCCATCTGCAATATCGGTTTTAGGATTTACGCGCCAATCAACGGCCAGTGACAGACCGTACATTTTGTTTGCATGGTCAATTCCCTTCCGGATGGAATCAAGCCAAAGCTCACACCTGGTAGCCGTTTCAACATTGTTAGCGTTAACCTCGTCCGTGATCAAGCGCTCTGCCTTATCGGTGTTAGCGTTCGGGATACCGATTTCGGTATCATACATAGCTTCAATTTTCCGCATGTCTGACAGAATCTTATCCGCTATATACTGCTGCTGCATATTCTGCACAAACGGCATCCAGGCCGGCTTTCCCTGATCATCAAACAGGTGCTTACCTATGACAATAGCCGGGTCACCTGCTTCGATCTTATCATACATTTTTTTGTATGTTTCGGCCTGCGTCCTGTCAGCTGCAGGAAAGATTGTGGCTGTTTTGACATTGACCAGGTTCATTCCGAGCGCTTCCGCTGCCAGGGCCATTTGGTCAGCATAGAAGCTGACAATATCCATGATAGAAGAATAGTCCGGCTGCAGTTTAATGATCGCGCAGTCCTGGTTGATGTTGGCTGTGATCGTTTCTTTCAGTAAGGGATTAGTTACGATAATATAGGAAGGACGATAGTACAGGTTATAACCGCCCAGCGCACCGCCCTGGCAGATCACTCCAAAGGATCGCGTTTCCAGGACAGCGATATATCCCAGGCCGTACAGGACATATTTAAAATAGTCCTCATCCCATTCTTCCGGCAGTGTCCATTTAAAAACGGAAATAGCTTTCTGCAGCAAATATTTCCGGAAATAGCGCTGCAGCGCAACGTTTTTAACGTGTACGGTTGACGGTGAAAACTGCGCGTTATAAAGGTTGATATCTCCGTAACCGGCCGGGATTTCGATATTAGATATATTTACGGACATTCTTTAGCACTTCCTTTCGTTTATTATTGAAACACATTAGCAACCAGGGTTCAACAGGTGGGTTAGGATTTGCAATAAAGTAGTCATACCAATATCGAGCGTTGTCTTTTCGTATTTGTATACTGTCATTTCCACCACGTTCGCGGTTAACTCTGAATATATCAGCTGCGTTTTCCGGTGTTCCGGTGTATTGTTTAAATTCGGACCATGTTTCATGGTAATCACCAAACCAAAACCAAGGGTCATCCGGATTGTTATTGTCATGTTGAAATTCAGTATCAAGTTTATATAACTGCAGCGCACCGGAATACCATAAAGAATTATTAGCAATAGCAAAATCAGCTATTTTATTGGTATTTCCTTTGATATCCCACTGGATTAAACCGGTTCCATACCCATAGTTGTTGGATGAACACCAATATTGTTGGATTACACTATTAGTTAGGTCGGCCAGGTGTTCTCCTTGATTTGGAAGGTTCGCTAAATGAGCGCCAATATTCTGTAATGCACCGCCGGATATTCCGGATTCAACCTGCATATTACCCAGGACACCTGCAACAGCTACATCATTATATCCTTGCTGTAACAGTCCTGCACGTACACGGTAAGCATTATGTATCTGTTTATCTGTAGGTGTTCCGCTTGTATATCCCAATATACGTAAATACACCCACCAACCACCAATCAATACCGGAGAATCAACGGCCATAATAGTACCTCACTCATAGTAAAAACCACTAACCATGAAATTATTAATCATATCTTTTTCACTGTTCATACATGCCCCGTCAAAATGCGATTCAACACACTTGATATAACCGGATAATGAACTGATGGTTCTGGTAGACATTAACGGCCTGCCGTGATCGGTGTTATCTTCATCAGCAAGCAATAAATGTTCTACAATCAATTCCGGAGCAAGCGCAAAATTGATAAACGATCCGTTAGCACCGTTACTGGAAACTTTCGGTGTTTGGGATTCTACTGCTGACATAACTGTAGCGCCAATAGCGCCTGCAGCCATGCCGGCCAGGCCCCCGCTGATACCGGACATAACCGTCTGTAAACTGTTAGTGTAATCGGACAATACCTGCGCTAATTGAATCGGGACACCGAACATAGCAGTTTTTTCAACACATGATTTACCGCTATATGGGGCGGTTGTGTTTTGTCTAAAGGCAACACGTAATGTCGCCTGTCCTGTTATCGTATCAATTAAAACCTTTGAATATAAGTATTTCCCACTATTAAGAAAAGATGTGTCAATTGGTACTTCTCCAAAGGGCGGACAAAATAATGTTATCCGTGTATATGGCGCAAAATTCAAATATGATCCCCTTGATATCTGTGGATGGTCCGGAATTGTACCGGTAATATAGCGCTCAATAGCAAGCCCGTTAACCAATATAGCTGAAACCCCAGTATCCCAATATCCGCATTTTACTGTACCGGTTGTGCTGCCATAAATTGAAGTAGCGCCCGGCATCCACATACAGGAAACAATATACTGGAAGGGATTAAACAAGGATTTAAACAATCCTTCTCCAATTTCTGTAATATTACTGGCCTGGAATATATTATTACTAAAAAGGAAAGTCAGAAGCGCGTTTAATCCGGAAGTATCAAGCGCGTAATAAGTTATAGCTCCAATATGATTGCTTGTTTGACAATCAACCATACCGAGAAGATAACAACCCCCGGACGGTGCAACATTTGCCCAACTTGTAGCAACAGGCGCTCCTGTAATCTGTACATTGGTTTTTGTCGGATATAGCTTGTCTATCAGATCGCCGTTAGACGCGCTGGCTGATCTTTCTACATAAGCTGATTGTGTGCCAATGGCAGTCTTGAAACTTGCCAGTACGTCAACAGAGCAGCTGCATTCCCACAGTCCATTTATATATTTCCAGTCATCAATAAAATAATACCTGGCAAATTCTACAATATAAAGATAATTCCAGTAAGACGGCGTAAAAGGATTTGGCACTCTGTTTGTTGGTGTATGTGTTCCCCAATTCACATGATTGAAAGTTAAAACAGGATTCAATACACTTGTTTCGTCTTTTAACTGGATATTGCTGAATTGGGTTCCATCTGTAAGCGTTGGCTGTTTCGTGCTGTTCTTTTTCTTCTGAAAACTAAACATATATACATTCATTTGCAGCACCTACCTAAATTTAAAAAGGGACGGACGGATTGCTCCATCCGTCCCCGGCAGAAAAGGGATGGCTCCGCTCCTGGCAGGAGTGAAACCAGGAACGGTTAGTCAAGCAGCAGGACCGCGATCTTTTCGGTATTGTCCATGACCACCCTCTGTTTGCAATGCACATGCAGGTTCCTGTAAAGGCCCTTGGTGTTCAGAGGAGTAGACAGGACGCGCTGATCGAGCAGGGTCATACCCATTGCGTCACGGTCAAAGATAATTCCGAAAATATCAGACTGCGATACAGCGCTGCCCGGGACCTTCAGCACACCGGCAGTGTCAGTATACGCAGGTGTTACATTGATACTGTCCGGAGTATCAATAGACTGCCAGTAGTTGACGGATTCAACATCTGCATAACGCAGATAACTGTCATGGAAAGTATCAGCCAGGACGCGAGCGTCAATATCATGACGTGCCGGCGCAAACAGGTACAGTCTCTGATCCTGGTAAGGAGTGTGACGCAGCACAGGTTTACCGGTGATCACCGTCTGGAATTTCAGACTCATTTCTGTGAACAGGTCCGAAATCTGCGCAACCCGGGAATATACCCATTTCATGAAAGCAGGGAAGTTTGCCGGTTCGTAAATCTGCTGCGCTGTGTAGCTCTGACCTGTTGCCGTATTGTATTCGTTGAGCAGGTGGATTACTCGTCCGGTCTGGTTTTCATCAACAACGGACGCGATAGCATTAGCAACCAGTCCGCGCCTGATGTTTTCATTGGACAGTTCAAGACGGTTGGAAAGGTTCGTCATCAGCAGGGACAGGAAGCTGCCCAGCTGCTCCGGACCGGTAAACGCAGTCTCAAGCTGATCCTCAAAAATCGTCATCTCGTCAAAATAGACGGACGCGCCGTAGAAATTCGTCTGCAGGACGTTAGGCTTTTTGATCGTCCAGGGATCAATAGCCTGGCCGTCACCAGAAGGCGGTGTCTGACCGGCATCCCACAGGGCCGGCCATTTGTACGCCGGATCATCAGCCCAGTCACTGTCAGCAATGGACAGCTTGCGCAGCATGTTGCCCCACCGGAATGTATCCATCATAAGGCCAGTCATTTTCGCTGAATAGGGACGGATGGAAAAGATCGTCCGGCTAATAACATTGCTAATAGCCTGCATCACAGCATCACGGTCCGCACGGAGCGCAATCTGCGCAACGGATGTAAAGCTGCCGGTGTCTGTCGCGGTGAGGACCGTTTGGCCAGTAGCTTGTTTTACAATACTGGTAAGGACGGTTGACACCTGTTCAAAGTTCAATGTGTTTACACTCATTTGTTTTCACCTTCCTTTTTGATCGTGGGCCGAATCAGTTCGGCAATAGCTTCATCGGTTCGTCTTTCCAGGTCATCTTCCGGCATGATATTTACAGAAGCTATCTTGAGATTGTTTTGCTGCATCTGCCGTACCAAATCTGATAATTGTTTTTGTGTGTGCGTCAGCTGATCCCGTAATGCAGCAAGCTCCTGGTTATCCTGTGCCGGTTCGGTCGGTTCCGGTTCCAGGATATCATCCATAGACACCTGTTGTGCTTCTGCCGGTTGGCTCGTACCGGCTTCAGCTTCATTAACAACCGGCTGGCTCGTACCGGCTGATAATGTCATGATTTGTTCGGGAGTAAATCCCATTTCAGTCAACTCCTTGATTTCCGTAAATGTCATTTTAACCAATCCCCTATCTTATCTATTGAAGCTTTTAAAGATGAATAAATATTGTTTAGTTCATCTCTATCTACCTCTACTTTAAGTTTATTATTTGTAAACTCAAAGTCAAGCATTTTCGGTAAACCAACTTTTTGAAACTGCTTCAAGGGCCGTGATCCCACTCCATCACGGATTACGTTGCCGGCTGCGTTCTTTATTTTAGTCGAATCTCTGACAGTATCGTTTCCTATATAAATACCTATATGGGAAGCGTTTCCTTTTCCGTCATAATATCCGCGCTTTTTCTCATTGCCGGTAGTATCCCACATAAAGGCCCAGGCTCCCAGGGGAATCTCTCCGAACGTTCGCCGGCATTCGTCAACGGTCCCTACCCAGGAAACGGCATTCCGGAACATGTCATTACTGCCCTTCCAATCATAAGGCTTGCCATTGGCCTGCCGGACACCGAGATCACGAAGGACCAACTCACAAAAAGCCTGACAGTCATACTGCGAGTATGTCAGCTTATCATATTTCGGGTTCTTTGCCTGTTCTGCATATTGCTTACCTGTGTACATAGTCATCATTCCTTATCAAGCTTATCAAGCAGCTTTTGTATGACCAATGTGTTATTATTGATTGCTGCCGTGATATTGCTTTCCTGGTCGCGGATCGCGTCCGAAAAATCAATCTTCAAATCTGTAATGGTTTCTGTCAGCTTTTCGGATTCTTCACGGTGGGCCTTTTGTTCTGATTGCAGCATAATAAACATAGCTACAGCGCATGCAATAGGAAAACCGACTGTCTGAATGATTGTAATAAAATCCTGCATGATAAACACCCTTTCAATACATAATAAAAAGATGGTTCCATTCCCTCACGGTCTCGCCAGACCATCCCCGCCCTTCCGGGGCGTGCGTAGGGGAAGAATGAAACCATCCCTATACTTAAGTATATAAATTAACAGGATTCTGTCAATTATTCGTCAACCAGTTCAAAATTGACGTACCGGTTGCCTTTCTTGCTGACCTTGATCGTAATCTTGATCTCCGGCTTTTCATCATCCGGCAGGTCCCCAAAGCTTTCATCATACTTCATAAACTTATCAATAAATGCCTGTACCTCTGTCTTGTACATTTCCTGGTCATTGCCGTTGAAAATCACCAGGACTGTATGCTGCTTGCCGTCCGCATCCTCATATGTATGAGTGTGGAAAGCTACCGGCTTGATGATAAGTCCCTCGCAATCCTTCAAGTTAGCATGAGGATCGTTCATTGCCTTGAATTTTTGAATTCCAGTCAATTCCATTGTATTGCACTCCTTTAAAATTTATTGATACTGATTGAAGGGAATCAGGTCATAATTATTATATAAAACAGATTGAATTATGTCAACATAAACAATTCACGGAATATCAATTCGCATTCATAATTTTCAAAATACACTATTTTGTTTACCATGTAATACAAACGCAGGTTATAAAAATCCTGTTGAAACATTTTCAACCCCATACCATACGAATCATACATATTATCATTTTGCGCAAGCATGGAAACATAGTACAGTCTTTCCGATTTATGACGATATATACCTATATCTCCGATACTTACCAGGTGTGTAAATTCTTTTATAGGCATAGACCGTATCTGTGTGCCATCAGTCCGGAAAGCATTATCAAGCGCCATACTAATAAAACCGTCAGAAGCATTCTTATATAATGCAGTGTTTTTCTTCTTTTCTGAAATCTCCGAATCAATCAAAAGAATCATCAGCCGACTGCCGTCACCGGAGCGCCAAACCATCTGCCGGCCCTGCAGCATCCGGAGCGCTGTTTTCATGAAATGCCAACCACTGAAAAACGGATTGGTTAACCTGTTCGCATTCCCCAGGAGAAAAGCCTGGACCGGCTGATCTCCGGAAAGCTCCCTGTTACGGTTGACTGTTTCATAAAAGTTTAGGAACGCTTCAAATTCATGACTGATTGGGCGCTCTCCGTCTGAAGCTATAGCTTCATCAAACAGAATGCAATCATAATTAGAATAATCAAAACCGCGCACGTTGGCCACTGTGGACAGGGAAACACCTACTGCAATAATCCGGTCATTGTCCAGGAAAAGCACACCGCCTGCAGTCCGTTTAGGCCGGATGTCTTTTCCTAAATCAGTGTTTAGCTTCTTAAAAGGATTGCCGTCTGCGGTACAGCACTGATCAAGCTGACTGCGCAGTCTGCGCATATAAATAAAAGGCCGGTCATGCTCGATACAATATTTCATCAGTCCATAAGTTTTCCCAACACCGCGAGCTCCAACAACCATTGTGAACGCAGCTGCCTGGTTGACGATATAGTCCCAATTTACCCATCCGTCTGCATTGTATATTTTAGACATAGTATCACTCCCTTTCAGATTTGTACTGGCCGTATAACTTTATTTCTCCAAGCAGCAGCTCATAGTCCTTTGCGTATGTCATTTTGTACGTAGTAGGAATTATAGCTACATTTTTGGTACAATGTACTACTTTGCCGGTATCCGGATCGGTATAATCAAAATCATCGTCATCATTATATACGGCCATTGTCCCACCGGCCTTTACCCAGGTCATACCAACTTTAAACCGTTCAAGCTTCTTTAATTCTTCAACCGCAAAATATTCACCTGTTTTTTCATTGCGCTGCTTTGTTACTCCGGAAACAGTAACATGCAGCTTTCCGTCCTCTTCATAGGCATACCGTTTTGCGCCCTGGGTAATAAAACGATCATAATGCGCGTCTTGTTCAAACAAGCCTATATAATGCCGGTTGCCGTCACGGTCATCCGCATAAGCTTTAGCTGCTATTGCTTTTTTTAACAGCTTATCATTTAGGGTTGTGATCGGTGCAGGACCAATTGTTTTCACACTGTCGGTATCGCAGTACAGGATTTTATCTCCGCACAGGTCGATTGCGTCCTGCAACTGCTTTCTCGATAGACAGGTCGTGTAGCATCCCCACTGGTACGGGAATGGAGCTGACTTTAACGCTTTTTCTATTTCGTCCTCTGTCATCGTATTATATGAAGAACGCAAATATTCACCACCAGCATATTTTATTTCCTGGTGAATCGGGTCCGTTGCTGACATGCCATAAACAGAATTAAGCATGTTTTTTGATTTGGTATATAGATATTGTTCCTCATCTGTTGTGCTGCCCTTCAGCCATGTTTTATTATCATAATAGTCCTGGATTACTTTTCGATATTCTGCCGGCAAAAAATCCTTCTGCGCAACCATGCACTCAATTACAGAAATTTCATCAAAAGCATACTGTTTAAGAACAATCTCTAAATCAATCTCTGTTAACGCAATCTCGCAATAACTGCATTCCAGGATACGTCCGTTATCAAGCTTAAAATCAAGCGCATCACACCGGCCCAGGCTGATATAGGGTATCGGTGTCTTTTTGTTCTTCAGTCGTAAACCTTTAAATTGATACAGAGCAACCACCGCATAACCCAGGCCGATAAATTTAAATATCCGGTCAAGGGTCAATCTTTCATCCAACCATCGAAAAGGCTTCATTGGAAAGCGTTGCGTCAGCTGCTGTGTCGGATAGCAGCTTACTATATCATAACTGTAAACGTCCTGGATGATCTTACCGACATAAGCCCTGTTTGCATGGGTATTACCACCACGAAAAGCTTTCCGTAATAATCTATACTGTCTTTCATCCGGCTTCATATCAGTTATATCAAAATATCGGCCTTTTAAACTGGCCTTGCATTCCCTGCGGACATAACCGGTAGAAGTAAGCGGAACAGTGATCAGATTATCGCCGTTCATGCTGATACGCTTTTTCATGGCCAGGACAAGGCTCTCAACGTCTGTTATGATATATTGCTTCTCATATTCCGTTAACGGGGTCCAGGGATATCTGATTTTATTATAATCAAATTGCTGGCCGGATAGTTTCTGCGGTACACCCATCTGCTTACACAACATTGCTAGTGATAAGTTAGTCTGAATATAGCTGCAGCGAAATTCAAATATATGATCCATCCGCGCATATATCGGTTTCCGGACATCACGAAAAAAACAGTCCTCATCACGAAATTTATACAGACCGGAGAGCCATGCAAACTCATACGAGAGATTATGGACCCATATAATAAGTTTTGGCTCCATTGCTAATTTCAATTCATTTTTAACGTTCGCACTTGCCGAAAACAATTCAGATAAAAAAGAAAAGAAATCCGGCCATTCACGGCCCAGGACCGTGATATCTTCAATCTGCATGGCCCAGGAATATATAAAGCTGTGTACATCATAAAGCGAATGATCCGGATTCATCCATACAGTGCTTGTTTCTATATCAAAAGCACTGTAAATGTTTAATGTATCTCGTCCTTCCTTGTCCCTATGCTTTTTTGCCCTGGGAACGATGCTATATTTTTTAAACATCTCACCCCAATTAACATCATGCCAATCTTTAACCATCCCTAACCATCCTTTATGATCCTATAAACTTATCCCATAACGCTATAGCAGCTTCAGCAGTCATACCAACCATTTCCGCTGCGCGTCCGGCCAGCGCTGCCTGATCCGCTTCGAACTTCTGAAAGTCTCCGAGTATCTGATCCGGCTTATATCCCTTTTCAAGCATCTTCTGATAATCATCTACAAAGATATCAAAAACATACTTTTTCGATACGTTACCCTGCGCAAAACGATAATCCATATAAGCGAAAAAACCAGGCAGTTTTGACGGTGGAATATCAACACCAAGACGCTTGATACCCTTTACATAAGACTGGTATTTTTTGGGGTATGCTTCGCGTTCATGCTCTTTTGCTACTTTCCGTCTCCGGTAGTCGCGCTGATACTCCCTGCGTCTTTCTGCGCGTTCTTCCGGACTGTATGTTGCACGCTCTGCTGCTCGCCTGCGCGATAGGGAAGGACCTGTCTCCAGGAAAGTTGATAGATTTTTAAAAGCTGCTACAAATGTATCACCAGTATCTGCACGCAGTTCTTTAACGGTAGGGATATGCACGTCAAGACCCATGCGCTTGACACGCTTTTGCGCGATATCCCTCATTCGCGTATATTCTTTGAAATCAAAATCAGCCATTAAGCTTCACCCTTCTTTCTTCTATCCAGGCTTTACACTTTTTGATACTGCCGGTGATCCATACTCTACTGTCATAGTATTCCACCACACAATACTTCATGATCCGATCATCTACTCTGACAATATGTTCCTGGCCGTCAATAATCACCTTGTACCACCGCATTTTTTCAATTCCCATTTAGATTCACCTCTCCAACAAATAAATTATCTGCAATCATGTTCAACGTCCCTACATAACTACTTAAATTCTCACGGTCACTGATCCTGGCCAGGTAATCCTTGCTGCATTGCTCCAAGATACTGATTGTTTTCAAATGTATATTCTGATACACATTTACTTTGCCGGCAGCCTTGATACTGGCCAGTTCGCTTTCGGTGATCAGCCCATGCTCCAGGATAATTGCATTGCTTTGCCATCCCATCCACTCACCTATAAACAGGTAATGGGTACGTGTTTGAAAGCACGTACCCCGATCAGCTAATATTGTATACTTAATCATCCCAAATTAGCTCCCTTCCACACTGGCTGCAGTAACGATCACCTTCTCCAACTATTGTACTGCATCGGCCACAGTAATTCAATGTAAGATATCTGCTCCGGCTCCGGTATACTTTACAGGGCCGATGATCCTGGACCCAATTCAGAATCAATAAATGATCTGCTATATTATACCGGCTGTTAAAAATCACATCTATACATGCTGTCTCTGTAAGCTCCATCATTTCTTTATCCATAAAAAAACTCCTTTTTAATATATACTCCATATGTTTCTTCCATTACAAAATGAATAATACCAGATATTTTCTTTATAAACACGAATCAAAACAGGATACTTACGTGTGTAATAGAAACAAAAAGTGATACATCTTCTCTTACTATTGAATCTAATTATCTTGCTTGAGGAAATATCCCATCCATTCGAACCGGACGGAACTATTTCTACTTTATACAATATATCACTCCCATTTCCATGTCCATCAGAATAATAGCAACATCATCGGCCAGGTTAACCAAACGGAAATAATCATCATCTGACAACATACCATGATCATTATCATGAAGGATACACCGTCTGATCAAGGTCAACAGCTCGTATCCGGCATGCGGACCATACTTGCTGCATTTGCGAATGCGATCACAATAAAACTCACACAGGCCAACTTTAGATTCTCCCATA
>RHMF01000864.1_pt1 | contig 13863 bp, 7 predicted proteins | sample 5365151 | NCBI WGS metagenome assembly RHMF01 (sample SAMN10266501, study PRJNA497801) | feces metagenome | isolation source: feces | host: Bos taurus | place: China: Prairie of Fairy Mountain | collected 2017-08-14 | reverse complement strand
GCCCGTTGGCGTGGATGGTCGCGTTGCGTTCCTCGTGAAAACGGTGCTCTTGAACGATGACTGCCCGTCCGAACCGGCTGGGCCTGCGGCACCCGTGTCGCCGGTGGCGCCGGTAGCGCCTGTCGCACCCGCCTTGACGGGGATTATCTCAACGTTGGTCGATGCGACATACGACTCGCCGCCAAGGGTACCCCAGAGAGTGACGCTTGCCGTTGTCGCTCCCTGGATACTCGTCGACTCTCTTATGGAGAAACTGACATCATAGGATGTCACGCCTGACAAAGAGATAAACGGAGAGATGGTTGACACTCTCGCGCCCTCGTCAGTGTGCAATACTGGCCTTTCACCTTCAGCCTCGCTTCGTATGCGATGGCGGTGGACGCCGCCACTTGGCCGTTGCTGTCGGTATTGACGTAAAATCGTTCCTGCGAAACCTCCACCACGGGGTCAAGCGTCCGCAGATAGTCATAATCCGCGGCGGTGAACTGCTGTATCAGCCCGCCGACGTACATGTTGTCTTGCACAAACAGACCGGCGTCGCCCGAGAGCGTTTTGTCCTGCAACGTCGTTTCCCCCGTCGTGGAATTGGTGACAATCTCCTGAACGGTGACGCCGTTGAGGTTGCCGAGCACCAGGACGATGTTCTGCTTGCCTATCTTGTAGGTGTTGACGTGTGTGAGGTACATGATGCGAGGGGCTATGCCCACGGCGGTTATGTACATGGATGTCTGGCGGCTTGTGTCGGTCGTGTTGCCGTATTGCGCGAATTTCATCAACGGCACGGGATGAGGACATTCCGCGTCGCCTGTCTCTTCGTCTTCGGGTAACTGGTAGCCAAACTCCCATTCGCCTGTCTCAGAGTTCAGTACAGGGGCGCTCACAACGGTGAAATAACTGGTGAAGAAACCTTTCTTCCGCTGGAAACCGTAACTGTCCGTGCCGGTTGATTCCTGTGTGATATAGCCTTGCCCTATCACCGTATTGAACATGCCGCGGCAGATGTCGCCGTCGGCGATTGTCGGATAGTCGTCGCCTTCTATCTTCAATGTCGCCGTGCCGTGTGTCTCGTCTGTCTGCGTAACCGACAGTATCGTCCCGTTAGCCATGGAACGTATCGCATCCCCCTCCTCCGCACTGACGCGGTTGAAGATAAATTCGGCCGCCGTCAGAGAGCCGCGGATGGCGATGTCCTCGAACTCGGCCTTGCCGTCAGCCGCTATGTTCGAGCCGGTGCCGAAGACACCGGGGATGTATTCGCCGACTTGCAGGTCACCGGAACTTCTCAAACCCGAAAGGAAATCAATCAGCCCGGAAGCGGTGTCAGGCTTCTGCTTGGAAAGAAACATCTTCCCGCCTTCCGTGCGCAGCATCTCGTACAGACCGGCCACATCGGAAGCACCGCCGCCTGAAATATTCGCGCTCCCGTTGTATATCCTGTCAACGGCGGTCGTCAACCGCTGCAATGTGGTCTGCTGAACATCGTCGTTCAGTACCAAATCAACCTTCGGAGTCAACCCATCGCCCATGGTGATGGACACCTGCTGTATGGTGATGTTGACATAGGGGAGAGGCGTGTTCTCGTCATCGCTCACGGGGATGCCGCGGAACATGAACTTCAGACCTGCGTAAAGGCGCCAGAAGATGCTCTTTTCGGGTGTTCCCGCTTTCACCATATTGTCATAGTTGCGGCGAAGAAAGATGTCATCCAGCGAAGGCTTGTATGTGAACTTGGTCTCGCAGTTGTCGGCGAGATAATCCGTGGCGGCTTTGAGTAATCTCACCTCGGCTGCCTCTATATAGGCGTCGGGCATGTTGATGCCCGTCAGCACGAAATAGTCGCCCGCCGATATTCTGTCCGTGGAACTGGGGTAATAGGTGTTCAGATTGCTGTCCGTGGCCCTGTTCAGCGTCAGCAGGTAGCCGCGCTTGCCGCCCACGGTCGCCTGCTGCACGTTCTCCCCGATTGTGAAGTCGCGGCCGACGCAGGCCCCGCTTTTCATCGACATCGTGGGCGTGTCGTCCGTGAACGTGGCCGTCAGGTCGAACCCCATGTCCTTGATGAACACATGGAACGGCGAGTTGGTCGGTAGGCTGTCGTCAACCAATCCCCAGTTGTATTCGGGCGGATAGTCGGGCTCGTCAACGGACAGGGACTGGCCGACCGACCATGTGAGCGAAAAATCGCTCTGCGTGTTCACGTTGTACAGCACAGGGGCGAATGTGACGATGACATCGCAAGCCGCCGTGACATCAATCGACTCCACCTGGGCGGAGGATGTCTCCTTTACATCAGGGAGCTCGGGAAGGAACATCTCGTGTCTGACGGTTCCTCCCCTGCCACCCATGCGCTGGGTATATTTGTCTTCGTATTCCGCTATCGTGGTGAGCGAACCGCCGACACTCTGCTTTACCCGCAGGACGTATCCGGCGCCTCCTGTCCCGGTGCCGAAATTCGGCACGCTGAAATTAAATACCACGGACTCATAGGACGGCCCGGTGGGTGCCATGAAATAGCTGCCGGGCGTCACACCCTGCACCGTGAACAGCGTCACCTCGTCAAACTCGTGCTTCACGGATGTCGCACCATCCCCCGACACCGAGTAAAGGGACTCCCTTTGGCTGATGACGGCTGAATAGGCGTGGCCATTCCGCGTTACCGCTTCTTCGGGGAGTATGCCGTCACCGATGTTCGCATCGTCAACCAGCGTACCGTTGCTCATGTAACCGATTGCAAGCAGGTTGTCTATGCGCTCGGAGTTCGGTTGCAGCAGGGGTTGGAAAGCCAACGAACCTGCGAGACCGGACTGGTCTTTCACCCCGGCATCGCGCAACTCACCGAATGTCATACCCTCGATGGTGGGGTATATTTCCCCCAGTTCGCCGTTGCTGCCGTCCCATCTCGCGCTGTCCTCGCGTATGCCTTCCACGGTGGAGGCCGCGTCTTCGTTCTTGTCTATGTAGGCGTCGTTCGTGTCGCCCTTCACGGCACGCAAGTACTGGCTCCTTGCATTGTTGCGCGACCATTTCGTCGAGCCGGAGGCGTTCGCCGCATCATCACGGCTGCCTTCGGGCAGGAATGTGCCGGGGAGTTGCAGGTTTGTCGGGAAAAGCGATTGGGAGAGGCCGTATTTCTTGTTGTAGTACCTGTACGGCATGTTCTTCGTGGAGCCGAGGGCACGCAGCCTCGTCACGATTTTCTGCTGGCTGTCAGAAACCTGCTTGATTTCAAACAGGCTCTTGCCGGGAGTTTCGTAAGACGCATATCCGGGGCCGTAGCCGAACGCATATTCCTGCTCGGCAATGCCGTTTGTAATCCCTTGGAGGGTGTAGCCGATGTAGATGTTCCTGCCGCGGATGCAGTAGTCGAGGTCGAACACGCTGTTCACCTGCGCAAGCGCTTCCGCCACTGTGGTGTTGTCGAACGACAGCGCCTGGTCGTCCGTGTGCGTAACAAGAACCGTTTCCCCTGAAGCGGTCTCGTATGTGGTCTCCGTATCAACGTAGATGTGCCACCCAGACGTCGGGTACAGCCTGTCAAGGTTCGCCTGCATCTTGGCGGCAAGGGCGCAGACCGCCGTCAGCGTACTGCCGTTGGCCGTCGTCTCGCCGCAGAAAAGCGTGAATCGGCTGCTGCCCGTGTAGTTCGTGCCGAGAGCCGCCACATAATCGCCGGTGGTCGGCGTCACGTCAAGCATCAAGCACCGTGTCAGTTCCTCTTGGTAGGAGTCGAACTTGACGTTTTCGTATGAGAACGCTTCACCGGATTCCTTCATGCCGGCCTTCTGCGTCACAGACGGTATGTAGTTCAGGGTGTACCGCTCGCCGCGGAACTCGCACCAGTCGCCAACTGACCATTGTATCGGCACTTCCGATGTTATGGAGAACGTGATGAACTGCTCGCCCATCATCGCATCCTGGAACTTCCACTTGTTGACGGTCGCCCTGCGCCCCGTCCCCCCAGCGCCGTATATTGTCAGTTGAACGCTGTCCATCACCAGGAAAGGTTTGTTATTTGACCGGCCCTTATCGTCGGCGATACGTCGGTGACAGGGTCGTACACTGTGAATTTAACGCTGAATTTGGCGACGGCGTCAGGGTCTTCGTCCGAGCAATAGAATATCTCGTCGGAAATCTCGTTGACCACCACGTCCTTGCGGCCAAAGCCGACGTGCTCGTCATATATGGCGAGACGCCCGCTGTTGGCCGTGTCGCTGCTCGCCGCCTTCTCTTTGCCCGTTATGAAGTCAAGGAAGGATGAGAGGTCGCCGCGGATGCTGTCTTCTGTCCCCACATAAAGGAAGGTGACGTCGATGTCGTAACTCGACATCGGGAGCGCCCCGTCGGGAACATACACGTCAAGCCCGTGCTCGCCGGCCCAGTCACGCGTGGAGAGCGCCTTCGGCTTTGAGTACCTGCGGAACGGGAACTCCATGCACATGATGTTGAAACGGGCAAGCAGGTCTACGGGCGTGCCTTTCGTGTATGCCTGCCCGTCGAAAGAAATCTGCTGTATGTATGTCCTGTATATCGCCATAAATGCACGCCAAAAATACTTGAATATTATATCGTGGCTGACGCCGCGCTGTGGCTAACTGCGTGGCGAAATTCAACCGCCGCGCGCCGTGATGTGGATAATTATGTATCTTTGCGGCATGGAAGAAAACCTGAGTCTGGCTTTGAAAGAAAGCGCACGGGCGCACGGGATGTGCGACAGATGGAACAGCAAATGGAAGGGCGACGAAACACAGGACGCGCTGATTGACATGATGTACAGGGGGATGGACTTCTGTCTGACGCACCATTGGCCGTCAAACGCTTTCATAAAGGAGAACTTCGACCCCGACACGCTGAGAAGGAGAGGGGTTTTCGTGGATGACATATACAGTGCTGTCAACCCGCGGGAAAGCCTTGCGCTCGGCACGTCTGCGGTGACGCTGAGATTCAACGGATGGTCGCTCGGCTTCGTGTACGCACGGGATGAGGCGTCCGTGATGATAACGGCGAAGAATTGCAGCAATGTCTTCGTCCACGCTTTCGACAAATGCTTCATCGACGTAAACAGTATATCGGACAGGGCAGAAGTGGTCGTCTTCAAACACTCCGAGGACGTCAAGGTCTCCGGCCCCGCGCGTGTCAAAGAGGACTACGGCTACCTGCGCTGACCCCCCCCTAACAAGGCATTTTCTACTTTCATTATCAGTCATTTTTTTTGGACCACAAGGCGGCGGCCATTCGAGAGAACAGCCGCCGCCTTTCAGTGTGCAGGGGCACAAACGCGTCACTGCACGGAAACTTTGTCTATGCCTTGCGTTATGTTATCTATACGCTCCCTGATGGATGCTATCTGGCTGTACATGGCGCCGCTGCCCAACTGCATCATCTCCATGATGAGGCGCACATTCGTGTCGATGCTCGCCAATGATGTCACGTTGCTCGCGTATTGCTCCAGATAACTTGGCCAAATCTGCGTGACGAACTGCGTTATCAAGATGCGGTTCACGGACACGTCCTGACGGAGAGCGTTCACATAACCGGCCAGCAGGTCGCTGGTCTCTTCGCTCGTCCCCTGTATGCCGCTGCTCAAAGTGTTGGACGCCTCGTTGAGCACCGTCAGCCCCGCATTCTGCATACCCCGCTCAAAGGCGGTCATGAACTCCATCGAAGCGGTGATGGCTTTCTCGCCTTCGCCGCCCTTGCCGAAGTAGTCGCCGATGACCTTCGTCACCTTGCTCATGCTGCCCTTCGGGTTGTCGGGGTCGAACACTCCCTTCGTGTTACCGTCGCCGAACAGCTTTTTCCGCAAATCCTCGAACATGGGCTCAAGGATGGACAGTTGCATCATCTGCTGCATCATCTGCTGGATGATGCCCGTCACGGTCTCGCGGTAGGCTTTCGCCATGTTCTCGCCGTTCTCGAAGGCGCTTGCCAAGGCGTCGCTCAACTGGTCGGCCCAACCACTTATATCAATGCTCCACAACTCATTGGCGAGGTCTTGCGTGAAGAACATTATCTGGTCGTCAAGCTCGGCTATCTTGGATTTCGTTTCCTCAATCTCCTCATTGGACTTCTTCGACTTGTCCATCTGCTTATCGAGGATTTCCAAGTAATCTTTCCTCTGCTGGATGAGGTTGGCGTACTCTTGCTGGTAACCTGAACCGTTGCTGTTCTCGGAGTAGTATTTATACATACTTTCGTTCGCTTGCCCATTCGACGAAGAATACATCTGCATCATCTGTCTGCGGATATTCCCGGAATCGTAGCCGAGCTCCCGTTCCCTTGCCCGCTTGATGAGTTCGGTGTTGGCCTCAATCTTCTGTACGTGCTCGCGCAGTTTGCCAATCTCCTTTTCAAGCGCTTTGTCATGCAGTTGCGCTATCCCCGTTGCCAAACCAAGCGCCGCTCCTGCCGCCGCCCCATAGGGACCGAGGGCAGACAAAGAGCTCGCACCCTGCAAGGCGCCGCCGATAAGGCCTCCGGCGGCACTCGTTGTGTCGGCGGCGCCTTCCATGCCGAGGGAATCGAATAGGTCGCCGACCAGGTTGATTCCCGCCTGCAATGTCTGGAACGCATTTATTATATCCTTTGTGCCGTCGTCGAGTTTCTTCATCGACTTGACCAGCCCTTCGTACTTTTCGGCTTCCGCCTTCGCGCCATTTGCATCTTTGCTCCCCGGGGCGGCTTTGGACTCTCTCTCGCGCGCGGCTTGCGCCCTCGACTGATAATAACTCATCAGACCGTCGTATCCGCCTGCGAAGAATTGGCCGACAGCCCCTTTCTCTCCGAGGAAACCGGACGTACCCCATTCGGAGCGGGCTTTAAGTAACTTGCCGCGCTCCTGCGTGTATTCCTCGGGGGATATTCTGCCGAGCACACGCAGATAGTCAATCATGTTCCCGACCGCATCGGCCGCCTTGTTGAACTCATCACGGGACATGGCGACCGCGTTGCTGTACAGGTTGGCGTAGTCGGCGCTCAGTTTCATCTTCTGCCAATCGGCGTCTGCCGTCGCAACGGTGTTGGCGACTATCGCCTGCTGCGGAGTGATGTTCCCGTTGCCCTTGGCCTGCCGGATGTTGTCTCTCTGCCGTCCGAGAGCGTCGTCGATTTTCTTTATCTGTGTGGCGTAGTCTTTCGCCGCGCCGATAATCTTGGTGAATGAACTGACGCTCTCTTTGGCGACATTCTGTTGCAGCTTCTGCCATTCCTTGTAGGCGGCGACCAGTTCGTTTATGTGTTTGCTGCCCTCCTCCGACTCGCCGAGCGCATTCTTGAACTTCTCGCGCAGACTTTCTTCGTCGATGTTGACGTCAAACGGGATTTTCGCAACGAGCTCATCGCCACCGACATCGCGCATCGCATCAGCCAGCAGGCTCTTTACGGCGTCCGCGACGTTGCGCGACGCCCGCTCACCGTCGGAAATACCGGCCACGTTGAGCGCCAACTGCCTGTCTCCAGTGGATTCCCGCACGCTGTTGTACGTCTCCCATCTGCGGGTCAGGTCGGCGATGAGTTTGTCGGTCTCGCTCTTGAGCTTGTCAGACGCTTTCTTGAAAACGTCCATGTCTATCTCGCCGCCGATGATTTTATTGATTTCACGAACAAGCGCCTGAGCGTCTTTACCGTTGTTATACTTCTTATTACCCTTCTGGCTTTGATAGCGCTTCTCGGCGAGGTCCCTGATTTCAAGAAGCGTTTCGCGGTACTTCGCGATATTCTTAATGTCCTCTTCGTCAAGGATTCCCTTGTACTCTTCCTTGACTCTCTCGATGGCGGCTACATCATTGGTCTCCTTCTCCCACTTCTCGTACTCCTTGTACGCGGCCCTGATATTATCCACCCGCGCCTTCCATTTCTCGACATCCGGGTCTTTGTAGGTCTTGGAACTGCCGCTCTTCGGAGTCTTGCTCTTGCTCTTGGACTTGTTCGGGTCGGTTTCGGGATAACCCTCGCTCTTGAGCCATTTCTTGTCCTCGTTGAGCTTCTTCAAAACGTCACGGAAAGGGAGTAACTCGTCATTCGCAACAGAAATAAGCGCACGCGCCGCTTCGACCTTGCCCGCGCGGGCAAGGTCTTCCGCCTTGTGCGCCAACTGGAGGATAATCTTGTCAAGCTGGGCGACGTCCATCTTCGCCATGTTGAACTTGATGCCCGTGTTAATCGTGAGTATGTGGCTGATGTGGCTCGCCTCGGAATTTATATATTCCTGCTTCTTCTTGAGGTCTTCCTGCACAGCTTTCGCAAACTCGTTCATGCTGGTGACGGTCGTCGTCTTGACCTTAATCTCCTGGTTCACCTCGAAACTCTTTTGCGCACGCTTCTGCCAGTCCGCAAGCAGTACCGCGACTTTCTCGCCCGCCTTGTCTATCGCGATGCCGAAAGCGGCCGCAAACCTTTCGGTAAGTACGTCGGCCTGCTCCTTGGGAATGTCACCGAGTGATACCAGAAAATTTTTGAAGGCGACCAGAAGCGCTTGCTTCATCGACGCGCTGAACTCGGTCACGCCAGCCAGTTCAAGCCTGGATTTAATGCCCGCTATGAACTCATCCACCTCCGCTATCGCCTCGCTCTTGGCTTCTTCCTCGGCCCCGCCAGAACGCAACAGGCTTTGCCAGATGGACGGGCTGATGAATGAAATTATACTATCGTCACCTGTGTGTTGCCACCATCTTGTCGTCTTGTCCTCAAACGCATCAACGGCTTCTCCGTATTTTTTGTGGTTCTTGACCAACTCGGTGAGCATTTCATTGTAACTGCCCATTGACTGTGTCGCGGCATTGAACGCCTTGTCGCTTCTTCTCGCCGCGTCAATACCGCTCTTAATCTTTGCCAGATTGTCTCTCGCCTGTTTTGTCACCTCGGTGTTGTAGTCCTTGGCCTTCTTAACATAGTCCTCTATGTCGGTGCCGAGGTCATCGTCAAACCAACCGCCGTTGGTGCCCTCCATAGCCGAATTTACGATAGGAGCGAGCGTTATCAGGTCTTTCTGCGCCTGTATGACAAGTTTCGTGGCTTCCGCAAGCCTGGTGAACTGCTCATTGAGCGAGCGGGCGTTGTCATTCTGGTCCACCATCGCTTCGTTAAGAAGCTGGTTCGGCGTGCCGGCGTACTCCCTGATGTATTGAGCCCATCTTTCGATTATCCCAGGGGCCGTGTCCGAATCAAACTCCGGCGTTATGAGGACTGTCCTGTGCTGCTGGTCCTCCAACTCCATCCCGAAGTTCTTCGTGTAATCAGTGTTGCCCTGCTTCGCGGAAATGCCGGTCTCCTGCATCATCGTACGAGTGTTTTTCAACGCCTCCTGTGACCGTTCGAGGATGCTCTGGGCCAACTCATCGGCCTTTTCGCTCTCCTGCGCGTCACGCTGCCATAACTCAAAAATGCCGGAGATAATGGCCATCGGAGCAAACGACTTCGCCATTGAGAGCAACGCGGCGCCTGCTTTCTGAGCGGCGGCCGTTATGCCGAGCAACGCAACCCGCCTTTGACTCAGCACCGCCGTGCCGCGCACGAGCGTCGCAGCCGCCAATTGGTCGGCGTCCGCCAATTTTGAGTCGCTGATGATTTGCAGCGCCGTCGCTTTTGACAGCTTTCTCGTGGCCACCAACCGAGACAACTGGGCGGCGGTTATCTTACCTTCGTTAAGCGCTACTTTCACCCCCGCTGCGGTGACCCTGCTCTGCGCGACGAGGTACGCCTGCTCTGTCGCCGTGAGTTTCTTCCCGAGCAGGATTTTTGTCCGCATCCATACGGAACTTGCCCGTGACGCGGAGATTTGTTCTTCTTCGGCGACGGTGAGAGCCCGATATTGGCTGGCGAGCCATGCGGCTGACGCATTCATCTTCGTCTGCGAGCGTATCGTCGCCATCGTAGCGGCATTTGTCTTGCCAAGCGCAGCCGTGTATATCGCCATCGCGGCGCGTTGTATGCCCCACACCGCAGCGCTGGAACCGATGATAGTAAGTGCATCTTTCCAGTTCCTTGTCAACTGCATCAACGCGTCGGCGACGTCCTTCAAGATGTTGCCGATACCGCCTTCCGCCATCTCTCCGTACATGATGTCCATCGCATCCTTGACGTTCTTGAAACGGGCCTTCACGGACTGCGAAATGGTTTCCTGCATGTTGTAGAACATGCCGCCCTCGTCGGTCAGGTCTTTGATGACGCCCTCGACATCTTCGTATGAGATTTCCTTGCTCCTGACCATCTTGCGGATTTCCTCGGTGGTCTTGCCGAGCTTTTCGGAAAGTTTCTGTAACATGGGCACGTTGCCCATCGAGAACTGACGCAGGGTGTAGCCGCTCAGCGCCGCCTCGCTGCGGACGTGGCCGAGCGCGAGGGCAAGGCGGTCGACACCTGTGCCGGTGGCCGCCGATATGTCGGCAAGGCGCTTGGTCATGCCGAACAACTCGTTGTATTTGAAGCCATACGCGGTCAACTGCTTGGTCATCTGGTCAAGTTCGACGACACCGAACGGGGACTTCACGGCAAGTCCCTTGATTTGGGCGAACAAGTCGTTGGCCTGCGATTGGTTTTGCAGGATTGCGCCGATTGACAGGCGTTGCATCTCCAACTGACCGCCGATTTCGATGATGTTGCGCAGGAATTGCTGGCCGCCCCACACGCCGAGATACTGCATCGCCATCGATTTGAGGTCGGACAATACTTGCGACTGGCCACGCGCACTCTCTCCTGTCTGACGCAGGGCTTGCGCAAGATTCTGTTCTTCGGTCGTGAGTCGACTGGCCGCCGCCGCCGCATCTCTCTTTTCGTTGGCAAGGCGTTTGACGGACGCCGCCGCCGCATCGGCGTTGGCATTCGTGATCTTGAAATTCGCACTGTTGATGAAATCTCCTGCCGTGCCGTGCATGTGCGAACCGGCTGCAATGGACTGAAGAATGGCGTACAAGTTCCTGAGCGCGGCGATATACCTCTGTAACTCGGACGTGTCAACGCTGCCCTGGTACTTCTTTACCGTGTTGGACAACTCATCAATTCTAATCCTGAGTTTGTTCGCCTCGATTTCGGCGACGCGTTGGCTCTCCGCCCATTTGGCGCTCTCTCTGGCGGCGTCTTTCGCGTTCTGGGCGGCTTGTTTCGTGGCCTCGGCCTGCTGCTTCTGGGCCGCTTTCTGCGCCTCTTTGTTCGCCTTCTCGGTGGCGGCGTTGAGTTGGTCCTGTGCCTTCGCGGCTTCCGTGGCGGAGCGGCGCAGGGTGTTGAAGCCGCCGATAAGCTCCGTGGTCGCGTGGTTGCTGGAGAGTTTATCGAAGTTGACCAGTTTGTCCTGGAACTCCGCGACTTTCTGTCTCGCCTCGTCTATCTTGGAAACGTCAAGGCCAAGCGAAAGACCGCGCATGCCGCTGCTTTCCAGACGGGCGAGAAGCCTCACCGACTCCTCGTAGGCAGCGTTGACTCTGCGGGCATTGGTCTCCTCCCGCTCCAACTCTTTGGCGCGGTCCGCCACACCCTTCTGCTTCGCCTTCTCGGTGTCTGCATTGAGCCGTTCCTGCTCTTTCGCGGTCGAGGAAAGCGATGATTTCAACTTCATGTACTCGGCCGCCAGTTCGGAAACAACGTGGGCATTGTTCAAGTCGCTCTCGTTGAGCCTTTCAAGACGGTTGATGAATGCTGCAATCTCTTTCGAGGCCACGCTGATTCCCGATGTGTCGACATTAAGGGCTTTGCCTTTCGCGTATGCGTTTATAATACGTGTCCAGAGCTCATCGGCCTCTTTGAGCATCACATTGTACCTGCGCTGGTTGGTCTCTACGGTCTGCTGCTCGCCGATGAATGCCTTGAGCTCCGCGACGCCCTGCCTGTACTCCGCCGATAACTTGAACTCGTCGAATACCAGCCCTTTTGACGTACTGCCTGTCGTGGCAAGACGGTTCAGTTCTTCACGTAAGGTCTTCGCGGTCTGTACGGCGGCGTCAAGTTTCGTCGTGTCAACGTCGCTGAACTTCTTGCCAAGCGCCGATGCGGATTCACCCCTCGATATGAGGTTGTTGAGTTGATACAACTCGTATGTCGTCTTTTCCAAGGCTTTGTTGAACGCAGATCCTCCCTCCTCGGCGGCTTTCTCCGCCGCGTCAAGTTCGCTGAGGGATGTGCGGAACTTTCCGGTGGCCTCCGCAGCCTTTTCAATCGGGGCGGGGTCGATGATTTTGCCGCCGCTCCCGCCGGCGGTCTTTATGCTGCTTAACTGCTCAATGAGCTTGCCGAGGTCGCCAATCTTGAAATCGCTGCCTTTGAGGGATTTAAGGTTCTCAATCAGCGCGTTCAACGACTCGCTCGCCTTGGCGTCGATTCTCAAAGTGAAGCCTTCTCCAAGTTCTTTGTTGAGGTACGCTTTTATTTCGTCGAGAGCCGCCTTCGTTTTGTCTTCTATGACAACCGAAAATTTCAGTGGGTCTAATGACATGATGGTATCGTTTTAATCCGTTCTTCTTATACGCCCAAACGATGCCCATAGGAATAGGCATCGCATGGAATTACTTGTTACGCAGCGTCTTAATAACCTTATACACAGTCCTTTCACAAATATTGTAAGACTGCGACAACACCGCCACGATGTAACTCGTCTTGTGGCCTTTCATCTTCATTTCCAGATACTCGCCGAAAAGCCCTGTGTACCTGTAATCCTTCGTTTCAATGCCGAAACCGTGCAGTCGTTTCAACAACTCACGGTTAAGCGAAACGATTTCATACACCTTCATTCCCCCTCCTTCTCCAAAGGCGTTTTCTCACCAGTCGAAAGAAGTTTGCGCAAAGAGAAACCGTTTTTCTCACGCTCGGCTTTGCGCCGCTTCCACTTCTCCGTGGCCTCGCGCAACTTGCGTGCGTCGGGCTTGTGGCCGGGCTTGCCGGGCTTCGGCTGGTCGTGCTTCTTGAACACGGTTATCGGCTGGTCGGCGACGATAAGCGCAATCTGAGCACGGGTATGCCCCCAGTAATACTCGTACATCGGGACGCGCCACAGACCGAAGATGTACCTCGGCGTCACGAGCCACTGGCTTTGCTTTCTGTCTGAGAACGCTGCTCCGTATCGAGTGCGCGAAGGATAGCTTCTGCTTCCTCCGTCCTCATCTGCATCAGAGTACCCTTTGCCCCTATCAAGGATATGGTAGCTTTGTAATACTGCATCAGCGGTACTTTTTTTTTACCCATCTCCAGCAACTCGTCAAGCTGGATGCTGTCGTACTGCCGTATGTAGTAGAACCAGCGCCACCTGAACCAGTAAAGGAACTTTATCTTCCAAAAGCCGTCAAGCGTGTAGATGGCGGCGGCCTTGCAGGCCAGTTTGTTGTCGGAAATCACTTGGCCGAGAAGGTCTTCCTCTGCCGCTTCTTCCCTGTCAACACCGTTCTTGCGCAGCAACAAGCGGCTGAGCTTGACTATCTGGCCGTTTTTCAGCCAGCGTATCCTGTACTTTTTCTTCGTCCGCAGCACGCCGACCTCGTCGGCGTCATTGCTCTCGATGGACTGATAAATTCGCTGCGCCCAGATGTCGGGCTGCGTGATAACGGGTTCCTTTTCTGCCATGTCGGGATGATTAAGATGTTAAAAGAAACAGGCAGAGGCAGATACGATGCCACCTCTGCCTGTCGGATAAGGGTTGTGCGGGAGCCGCCTTATCAGCCTGCCGCAGCGATGTCGAGCACGCCGAAAGCGTCGTTACCGGTATTGGCGATGTTGCCGGTGAGGGTAACACACAAGGGCTTCTCCGAGCCGTCGAAGGTCACCTGGGCCACGAATTTGGCCTTCTTGATGAACAGCAGACGGTCGGCGGTGTCGTTCAGGATGAACAGGCCGAGGTAAACGGACTTCTGGGCGGCGCCGAAAGCCTTACCTGTGGCGCTGGTGCCG
>RHMF01000812.1_pt1 | contig 13866 bp, 5 predicted proteins | sample 5365151 | NCBI WGS metagenome assembly RHMF01 (sample SAMN10266501, study PRJNA497801) | feces metagenome | isolation source: feces | host: Bos taurus | place: China: Prairie of Fairy Mountain | collected 2017-08-14 | reverse complement strand
ACATGGTCATTCTGCCGTTCGAAGCAGTCTGAGCACTTCATCGTATTCTGGGATATCAAGTATGGCGAGTACGGTCTTTACGGTGACAAGATGGGTGTAGAAAACACATCTCCATCAACTCTTTCTACAAGCCACAGCATGTATGTTGATATCGACGACCTTCTTGCAAAGGCGGAGAAGTTCTTCGAACTCAACATCAACAAGCTCAAGTTTGCAGACATCACAGGCGGTCACTCTACTCTTGATGATTATAAGATGGGTATCTGCCTCCATTATACTACAACATGGATGGCATACGGTTCAGGTTATGACAATGTTGTCGGATGGCTCTGGATCAACCCTGCTACATGTAAGCCTGTAGGTTCTACCATCGCTCATGAGATCGGTCACTCGTTCCAGTATCAGACATACTGCGACCAGATCCATTATAACGGCAAGCCAGACGACCAGCTCACAGGATGGCGTTACGGCTTCGGTGGAAACGGCGGAAACGCTTACTGGGAGCAGACAGCTCAGTGGCAGTCATACCAGTCTTATACAAACGAGGCATTCGAGACAGTCAACTTCACAGAGTTCGTGAACAACTCTCATCGTCACTTCCACCACGAGCATCAGCGTTATGCAAGCTACTTCCTCCACTGGTACATGGTACAGAAGAGAGGTTGGGAAGTTGTCGGTGAGCTCTGGAGAGAGTCCTATTCTCCATACGATGCGATCGAGACATACCAGCAGAAGTACGACCTTTCAATGGATGAACTCAACAGCGAACTTTATGACTATGCAGCGCAGTGCGTTACATGGGATTTTGATCTCGAGGGTGAGAACATGCATACAGGTGAGAAGAAGTCTGTACGTGATTTCGGTAAGAATTACATCGGAAAGATCGGCTGGAGCTCTTACAAGGAGAACGGCTGGTATTATGTTGATGACACCCGCGCTCCTGAAGCAACTGGTTTCAACCACATCCGTCTTAATGTTCCGGAGGCTGGTTCTCAGATCAAGGTAAGTTTCGAGGGTAAGGCAAAGGCTCAGCAGGGCAAGGCAGGATGGAACGTTGGTTTCGTTGCTCTTCTCAATTCCGGTGAGCGCGTATATACTGACGACGTACGTATCACTTCTGCAGGTGAGGCTGCCATGACAGTTCCTGAAAACTGCAAGGATATATGGCTTGTCGTAGCTGCAACTCCACAGGAGTATTTCCAGCATGCTTGGGATGAGGATAATACTAACGATGTGGTATGGCATTATGGTATCAAGCTCGAAGGTACAGACCTCTTCGGAAATGTATCATTCGACGGTACCGAGCAGCCTGCAGACGTTGTTGTAGAGGAGAATGTCAATGTTTCATGCAAGGCGGGCTATACAGGAACAGCACTTACAATTTCAGGTGCTAACCTTGTGAAGATCGCCAAGGCATTCGTTCTTCAGCCTAACGATATCGTTTCAAAGCTTGCTCCAAGAGGAAACGACAATAAGCCAGGCAAAGGCGAGATCAAGTTCATTTCAACAGAACCTGACGGCTCTCTTTATACAAATACATATACAGCAAACGGACTCGGCTATTGGTATGGCAACGATGGTTCTGTACAGGGCTGGAGTTCGGCATATGTATTTGCAGAGTATGCAAAGGATACATGGACATTCAATGTCGGATGTCATCCAGACAGAGTTTCTGAAGGCAAGCTCAAGCCAGGTGACAAGATCACTATCCAGCCTACTTTCGTTTATGGCGATTATTCAGCAGTAGTGAAGATTAATATCACTATGGTCGAGTAACCTGTCATAATAAAATAATTTGCGGCTCCATTCCGGAAACCTTATGGTTTTTCGGAATGGAGCTTTCTTTTTGATTAAAATGATACTGTGGTTCGGACTGTTGGACGATTGGCGCATTCTTCTGGAAAATATTGTCATTTGCTTGGTTTTCTATGTGCTTTCTTTGTATTAGAGGTATTGTGCCTTGACCGGTGGACGATAATTGCATAACAACCAACAATAACCAATCATGAAAATTAAAGATCTTTTCTTGGGCCTTGCGCTGGCCGGTGCCGTCTTTGCTTCCTGCGAGCAGGACAATCCGCTGGACGTCTTCGAGGCTCCGGAGTCGCCTTATGCAGATGCTAAGGTGCTCGAACCTGTCACAAAAAGTATCAATGCGCGTTTTGACCAGAAGTACAGGACTGTGAACCTGACTCTTGCGGAACTTGGTCTTACACCTGCCGCTGACGCTGTATTCTACGCTCCTTACAATGAGTCTACGGACTGGTGCGGTGAGGACTGGTATTCGGCAGAGTACGGCTTCTATATGACTTCAGACGGCAAGGCATGTAACAAGAGCGCTGAAAATGCAAAGATGTTTGTAGAGTATCATCCTGCTGAAGGTGTGATCGCAGTAGGCCAGATTCCTGACGCATGTGTAGTGGGAGAGACATATGTCCTCGAGTTCGGATTTGCCACAAAGGCCGAGAAGCAGCCTGTAAAGCTCTCGGTGACCATTCTCGAGCAGCTTCCATGGGCAACATCAATGGAGCATCCGGACGGCCTTACCTACACCGTATACGAGGAGGTCAACACAGACTACATGGCTCTTGAGATCCCTATCAATGAAAAGGCGGTCAAGGAGGCTCTCGGTCTCGATTCTCTCCGCCCTCTTCTTGATGCGATGCAGAGCGATACCGCTTTTGACACTACAATGCGCGGTGTGAATTCCGACGGATCATATGACGCTTACAACAAGTACACTGCAAATGTTGCCGGCTACTGGTTCAACCAGAACGGTGATGTATGCGAGTGGAAGGGAGATAAGTGGGGTGCATTCATCGAGTGGGACCGTACATCTCCGATGATCTTCCGCCTCGGACAGGCTGTGGAGAACAACGTCGTAGGTTCGCGCTATGACATGAAGATCGCCCTTATCCACGAGGGTAAGGAAGCCATCCTCACATTCAAGCTTATGATCGTATCGGAGGTTACCGATGACCTCGGACTTCTTTAACACCAGAGTTTCACATTAAAACAGATGAAGATGAAATCATTGAAACATATGCTGATGTGGCTCGGTGCCGCAGCAATAGCAGTTACCGCCCTTTCCTGCGAGGGCAAGGAAGAGCTTCCTGAAATGATTCAGGATATGCCGTATACAGGAGCAGCTACAGGTACTTTCAACCAGTGGCCTGGATATGACCCTACCATCCATTATGACCTGAAGGAGGATGAGCAGTTCAAGGATCTTCCGATGCCGACAAAGAACCTTCCTTACAATGCCAGTTATGCATCAAAGCCTGCAGTAGTGTATGATAACGGCAAGTACTGGTCTTTCTTTGAGGGTCGCAATGCCAATGCCGCTGTAAAGGGAAACGAGGCTGCTATCGACAAGATGTTCGAGCAGCTTGAGGCGGATGCTGCATATCTTCGTGATGAGATGGGATGGCCTCCTACAACATGTGTACGCAAGGGATATCGTGACGCTGTGTTCCTTTTCGGCTCCGGTCTCGGAACTGACAGTGCCAGCAATACCGACCTTGGCGGCTGGCAGTCGGCCATCACTATCGGAAACGTTTCATGGCCGATGGTAATCCTGTCCTACTATCCTGTCTACTGCTTCGATCCTTCATGCGAATATTCAGACAAGACATATCAGACTGAGGCTGTGACCCATGAGTATATCCATGCGATCTTCGCATCGATGCCAGGCTGCCGCAGGGCTTCATGGTTCCATGAGGGAGCGAACTGCTGGCTTCAGGCTGCGATGATTTATCAGAGACAGTATGGTGAGAATTACGAGGCGGAGGATTTCGGATGGCTCTGCGCCGGCAGCGTCATCGCTCCGTTCATTCCTATCGAGTGCTACTCGGGATGGCTTCTTGATGGTACATTCGGCGGTCCTGGAGCGCAGGGCGTGAACAACAACTTCCGTCAGACCATCGGAGGTATCCAGTACAGCGAGGTGTTCCCTACATTCCTCGGAGAGATCATCGGAAAGGGATCTATACCATGGGTATGGAACAATTGTACAGGATACGTGCTTGAGGGCATTGCAAAGGAGATCGGAAAGGATCAGATCAGAAGGATGATCCAGGAGTACCGTGCACGTATCGCTCTCTGCGACATGCAGCGTTATACAAAGGCTACCCTCAATCTTTACAAGACCAACATGGGAGCGATCTTCGGTTCGGATGTGGACGGAAAGTATGTGGCTCCATGGAAGGCTACTCCTTACGTAAGTACATCGCCGGTTGAGGATGAGGCTGAAATCGAGGCTCTTACAAGAGCTACAGCCGAGGTCGAGGAACCTGAAAATGTAGTCTTCAATGATGCAGGATGGCTCAAGCCTGACGAACTTACCCTTCCGGGCTGGACTGGTGCCAACATCATTCCTATCAAGGTCGAGGGTGACAAGCTTCTCGTGGCATTCCAGCCATATGGAAAGCTCTCAACAGAGGAAAACATGTCATGCCAGCTCTGCTACCGTACTGCAGAGGGCAAGACAGTTTATGGAAATCCGTTCACAAGCGGAAGCTACCTTCTTGACCTCGCGGAGGACCGTCCTGCCAATGATGTTGTGTTCGCAGTGGTTGTGAATACACATTATACATTCGAGAACAACAATGTGCGTAAGAACAAGTATGACTATCGTCTCAAGATAAGCGAGAACGCTCATACAGCAAATATCCACAAGAGCTGGTTTGACTGGCAGTCTCCAATTGAATAATGATGAAATTTTCAAGAATCTTTTGGCCGCTTGCCGCTGTAATGATGATGGCGGCCTGCGGCAATGAAGTGACTCCGGAAGAGCCTGGGGACAAGCCTCAGCCGGATCCCCAGCCCGAACAGACAGGGCCGGGCGCTGCTCATACGGTGGCTGTGATGAACATCACTACAGAAAACGGTGCTCCTATCAAAGGAAAGGAGAAGGAAGATTATGTCAACTGTACCATCAATGTCGATCATCCTGACGACAAGTGGGATTATGAAGGTACGGGACGCATCCGTGGCCGTGGAAATTCGACATGGCTCTGGTATGACAAGAAGCCTTACCGCATAAAGCTCGATGAAAAGGCCTCGATCGTTGGCCTTGCAGCCGAGAAGGACTGGGTGCTTCTTGCCAATTTCCGTGACCCGACCCATATGATGAACACCTTCGTTTTCGAACTGGGACATGTCATGGGACTTCCTTACACCAATCATTCGCGTTTCATGGAGGTGAACCTCAATGGAGAGTACATCGGCCTGTACCAGCTTACGGAGCAGATCGAGCAGGGAAAGAACCGTGTCGCTGTCGATGACATGGAGGGAATCCTGATCGCCCTTGATGTTGATGATGGTCCGTATTATTCTCCTGATTCAGGTGATAATTTCTATTCGGACATCTACGGGATGCCTGTATGCGTGAAGTTTCCGGAGGACACCGATGTCAGTGACATCAGATCAGAGCTTGCGAAGCTTGAGTCGGCGATTCTTTCCATCCGCAGAAGCAAAGGAGATGAGGCGGCAATCAAGGCCGGCATGGACAAGGTGCGCGAACTTCTTGACGTACAGTCCTTTATCGATTATCTCATAATCCAGGAACTCATCTATAACGTTGAGCTTGCAGCTCCTCGAAGCATGTACATGCATAAGGACAAGGGCGGCAAATGGGTGATGGGTCCGCTCTGGGACTTTGATGCCGGATTTGATTTCGACTGGGGAACGATGTATGACGGTCACAATTATTTCGACAGCTACAGGAAACTCATGCTTGGTAAGGACCCTATCCACCATAACGGCGGAAACGGCGGTGTCCCTGAATTCTTCACCGACATCTTCAGAAGCGACGAATTCTGCGAAGAGTTCATTGCCCGCTGGAAAGAGATCAGCCCGCTCATCATGACCGAAGTATGGGACAATACGGAGAAATATATCACTGCCGCAGAAGATGCCATGATACGCAATTCCGAGAGATGGCCTATCTATTTCCCTTCTGACAGCTGGCCAGAAGATGAAATTGATTTCGAGGAGGAGATTGACAATCTGTATGTGTGGCTCACGGAAAGGATCGACTATCTCACACCAATATTCAACAAATACTTACAACTCGACTGACGATATGAAAAGATTATTCATGATGGCAGCAATGCTGCTGCTCCTTGCTTCATGTGGAACCAAGGAAAAGGAAATCTACATTCCGAAGGATCTTCAGGGAATGGACCTCAATGATCCTGAAAGCGAATACTGCTATGAGAGGATGGCTCTCACCGAGAATTTCGCCATCTTCTGGGAGAAGGGATTCGGCAACGACCTTTCTGCCGCTCCTGAACTTGAAGGTCAGGACATGACCATCGATCTTGAGAATCTCAAGGAGAAGCTCGAGACCTTCTATGACTATTTCTACAACACTCTGGGCTTTGCCAAGGAGGGATCGAAGTGCGACAGGTACCGTATGATGGTGATGCTCCGCTATTCTCTCGAGGGAACAGCCTATGGTGGTGATTATGACGGTGAGATCGGTGCGTTGTGGGTTACTCCTGGCCGTCTGCGCGACGAACGTCTCAACTGCATCGCTCATGAGCTCGGACATTCTTTCCAGTCGCAGATCTCATGCGACGGCGAGGGCGAGGCTTGGGGAGGTCACGGCTTTTTCGAGATGACTTCGCAGTGGATGCTCTGGCAGGTGAACCCTCTCTGGGTCGAGGATGAGGCTTACCATTGGGACGGCTTCACAAGCAAGTGCCACAAGGCTTATCTCCATATGACTAATATCTATCACACTCCGTATGTGATCGAATATTGGGGCGAGAAGAGAGGTCTCAAGCATATCGCGGAACTCTACCGTCAGGGAAAGAGGGGAGAGGACCCTGCAATGACATACATGCGTCTGAACAAGCTCACGCAGGACCAGTTCTGCGACGAGATGTATGAGGCTTCAAGCCGCATCGTAAACCTTGATTTCAAGAGGGCATGGAACGAGACACGCCCATATGCCAACAAGTTCAGCACCAGCTTCAATGAGGGCGAGGACGGCTGGATGTATGTGGCTCCTGAACAGTGTCCTGAAAACTACGGATTCAATGCTGTCGCTCTTCCTGTTCCGGAAGCAGGACAGGCTGTCACAGTGGAATTCAAGGGCTGTGCAGGCATGGAAGGATATAGGAATGCAGACCCGTCGAAGGCCGGATGGCGCTATGGATTCGTTGCTGTACGCGCTGACAATGGCGAGTCTGTCTACGGCCAGATGAACAACTTTGAGTCAGGAACAATCACATTCGAGGCTCCGGAAGCTCCGCTTTCACACCTCTGGCTCGTTGTAATGGGTGCTCCTACCGAGCATAAGATGAATCCGTTCAGCTTTGACCCTGAAGAGGACAAGGATCTTTTCGACGACCAGTGGCCATATGCCATCAGAATCGTATCCTAAACTGTCATGAGAAAGTCATTATCTTTATTAGCTGCCTTCCTTATATGCCTGGCTGCAGGTGCGCAGTCATCTGAATTCAGGCATATAACGGTCGAGCAGGGACTGTCGTCCAATCATGTCCGCTCGCTGATGCAGGACCGTTTCGGATTCATATGGGTCGGAACGGACAAGCATCTAAACCGTTATGACGGCCATGATTTCAAGACCATTCCTTTCCCTGAAAAATGGGCGGGAACAACCTTGCTGAGCATGCTTGAAGACGAGGACTTCATTTGGCTGGGTACTGACCAGGGTCTCTTCAGGTATTTCTATGATAGCGAAAGAATAGAATATTTCGATCAGGAGATATCTTCCGGAGGGCCTCTGACAGAAGAAGTAAACGGCCTTTGCAAGGACAAGGACGGCAACATGTGGATCTCTACCAGAGGCCATGGCGTATGCCGTTACGGTGCCCGGACAGGGGTTCTGGAACAGTTCGGTTTCCCGGATTGCGGTGACAATGTCTCCAATGTCTATGTTGATAATTCCAACCAGGTGTGGGCTTTGACCAACTGGGGATCTCCGATCCTTTCCAGATTGAACAAGACTACCGATACCTTTGAGGAATATGTCCTTATGGACAACGGCAGAAAGCTTTCGGAAGGCGGTCTGGTGCTGCTGGAAGACAGTGAGCAAAGGTTCTGGCTCGGCACATGGACCGACGGACTTTATGAGATAGACCGCATTACAGGACATGTCACCAGACATCTGTCTTCATCGGTAAGGGGCATAAACCATATCCATTCTCTTGTGGAATATGCTCCAGGCCAGCTTGCGATTGGTTCTGACGAAGGACTTATCGTCTATAGTGTCGAGACAAAGTCTCATGTCTTCCATGCTGAAGGAACATATGGTCTTTCCAGCAGATTCGTCTATCCTCTCCTGAAGGACAGGGAAGGCGGCCTGTGGGTCGGAACATATTACGGAGGCATTAACTACCGCTCTCCGTTCACAGGTCAGTTCAAGGGCTATACCCACAACAGGTACAACCACAATACGGTCGCAGGCAAGGTCATAGGCCGTTTCTGCGAAGACGGCAGCCATAATATCTGGATCGCGTCCGATGACGGAGGTCTCAGCTGCTACAATCCTACTGCGGGTACATTCCGCAACTACACATCGGCTGACAGCGGCCTGTCTTATGACAATATACATGCATTGTGTGTGGATGGAAATGAGCTCTGGATAGGAACATATACCGGCGGTGTCAATGTCCTGAACATGAATACCGGCCGTTTCCGTACCTATCTTCCTGAAAAGGGAAATGAAAGGTCTCTTTACGGAACCAGCTCGTATGCTATCATGAAGGACAGGGACGGATATATCTGGATCGGTACGATGGAAGGCATCAACAGATATGACCGTGCCAATGATGATTTCGAGCGCATGTTCGCCACAAGCCAGCATGTCATAGATATCGATCAGGACAAGGACGGCGACATCTGGTTCTCTTCCAAGGGTGGAGGAGTCATCAGGTATGATTCAGCTACCGGCGGATGGAAACATTACGGCAGGAATGAACAGTCTGACGAGAGCCTTCCGAGCGACTATGTCAACTGCGGATTCATTGACAGCAAGGGTGAACTCTGGTTCGGAACGGCATCCGGCCTGTGCAGGTATGTTCCGGAGAAGGACGGATTCGAAACAGTTCCTTTCCCGTCAAGTCTTTCGGATATATGCGGTATAGTCGAGGACCAGCAGGTGTTCTGGATCACTACAAACTCCGGACTGGTAAGGTATGATCCTTCGGGAGGTCTGCAGGTCTTTTCGACCAGCGACGGCCTCAGGAGCAGCCATTCCATCTCGAATGCCCTTTTCAAGGCTTCGGACGGACGTATCTACATGGGTACGACCAACGGATTCAATGCATTCTACCCATATCAGATCCGTACCAACCATGTGGTGCCTGACATCGCTTTCATCGGCCTTACGGTAGATAACAAGTCTGTCGAGCCGGGCAGCTCCATCCTTGAGAAATCGCTTCTCTGCGATGACGCATGCGTGAAACTCAAGCATGGTCATAACGCCATGACAGTCCATTATGCAGCCTTAAGCTATTGCGTGCCTGAAAAGAACCAGTACGCCTTTATGCTCGAAGGCTTTGACAAGGAGTGGAACGAGGTCGGAAACAAGACTCATGCAACGTATACCAACATTCCTCCTGGAAAATATACCTTCCTTGTGAAGGGAACCAACAATGATTCCGTGTGGAATGAACAGGCAGCTGCATTGAAGGTTATCGTCCGTCCGCACCCGTTGCTTTCGATCTTCTTCATGATCCTTTATGCTGTCTTGATTGCAATACTTATATTCTTGGGAATCAGACTGTTCGTGAGGTCGACCAACAAGAAGCATGAGCTTCAGATAGAGGAACTTACGGATCAGAAGGAGAAGGAGGTTTATGAGGCCAAGATCAACTTCTTCACCATGATCGCCCATGAGATACGTACTCCTGTGTCGCTTATCATCGGCCCTCTGGAGAATATAATGAAGAGTTCGTCTGCGATCCCGGACAAGATGAAGGGAGACCTTCATACTATGGAAAGAAACAGCCAGAGACTCCTTTATCTTGTCAACCAGCTGCTTGATTTCCGCAAGGTGGAGCAGGATGCAATGACCATGCGTTTCGTATGCCAGCCGGTAATGCCTCTTCTCAGTTCAATCTGCGAGAGGTTCGAGCCGACAATCATCCAGAACGGAGCGACGCTGACTGTCAATTACCCTAAGGAGGATTTCACGGTCTGCGTTGACGAAGAGGCCCTTACCAAGCTTGTCAGCAATCTCCTTACAAATGCCAGCAAGTATACGAAGGATCAGGTGGAGGTCTCATGCTTCATATGCCCGGATGACGACAGGTGGTTCAATATCTCCGTATATGACAATGGCTGCGGTATAAGTCAGGAGGAGCAGGCAAAGATCTTCCTGCCGTTCTATCAGACATTGGAGAACAAGCCTGGAACAGGTATCGGACTGAGCCTTGTCAAGAGCATCGTCGAGCTTCACGGAGGAAGCATTGCGGTCGAGTCAGAGCCGGGTCTGTATTCGAGGTTTACTGTGAAACTGCCTGTTGATCATGGTGTTACGTCTGCGGAGGAAGGTGATCAGGAGCAGGAGGACCTTGCAGATGTAAAGAAGGAACATAAGGACATAGTTGATGACATCATCAATGGTGACGTGATCGAACTTAAGCCTGAATACAAGCCGGTCGTACTGATCGTTGATGACAATGAGGAGATCGTGAAGTTCCTCTCGGATACATTGCATGACAATTATGAGATCCTGACGGCATTCAACGGCTTCGAGGCCCTGAATTTCCTTGATTCCCATCCTGATACTGCTCTTGTCGTAGCAGACTGGATGATGCCTGGAATGAGCGGAATCGAGCTCTGTAAAAAGATACGTGAGAATATGGCGACAAGTCATATTCCGTTCATACTTCTTACAGCAAGGACAGACGACCCTTCGAAGATCGCAGGTATGGACTGCGGTGCAGACCTGTACATCGAGAAGCCGTTCTCTGTGGAATATCTGCAGGCATGCATCAAGAATCAGGTCACAATGAGGGCAAAGCTCCGTCAGCGCTATGCATCTCTGCCTTTGACTCCTCTTGCCGATGTGTCAAGCAGCAATGTGGACAACCGCTTCCTCCAGACCATGACCAACCTGATTGAAGAGCATCTTTCCGACTCCAATCTTTCGGTGGAATTCCTTACCGAACAGATGGGAATCAGCCGCTCTTCATTCTATAATAAGATCAAGTCGCTGACAGGCAGCACTCCGAACGAACTGATTCAGCTCATGAGGCTCAAAAAGGCCGCACAGCTGCTTACAGAGCGCAAATACCGCATCAGCGAGATCTGCTACATGGTAGGATTCAACAACCCTTCATACTTCTCGAAATGCTTTGCAAAGCAGTTCGGAATGAAGCCAGGCGAATTCGCCGCCAAATCTTCCGGCGAGTAGCTGATGAGCACATAAGATAAAAGGGCGACGGTCAAAAACCGTCGCCCTTTTATCTTTATACCGGAATGTTATTTCCTGAGCTGCTCGCAGCCCTTGATGATCATATCCATTGTACCGGATCCGTTGCTTACGTAGCGGATAACCATCTCGGCATAGTCGAGAGCCTCTTTCTGCCTAGGATCGTTCTTGTCCTTCGCCTCCTTTACAAGCTGGAGAAGCTCGTTGAGGTCCTCAAGCTCAGGAAGGTTACCAGGACGCATTGTGTTGATTGCCGCGTTGAGAAGAGCAGTCGCATTGTTCACCTCATCCTGTGTGAACTCCTTGCCAGCGAGGATCTCCTCGGCCTTTGCAAGCTGCTCAACCATTCTTCCGTATGCGTGAGGTGCCCATGGAGCATGATCAGGAACCTTCACTTCCATAGCGTTCCATGCCTCCTGTGCCTCCTTGCGTGATCTTGCGAGGATAACACCCTCCTCAAGAGCTGACTTGTCGATGATACCTGCAGCTGAAGCGTTCTCGAGAGCATTGTCCATATTGATGCGGAGGTAGCGTGTAGAGTGCTCGCAGAGGTAGTAGTCAGGATAGAATGTCATGTCGCCTACTGTGAGGGTATAGATGTTTCCGTCTGTACCGGTCTCGGCTGTAGGAGCGTTCGCCTGTACGCACTCGAGTGATGAATCGAGGTTGAGGAGAGCGTCATCCCAGCTTCTTACAGCGTCTGTAGACATTGCGAGAGGACCATACATGAGAGTACCTACCCACATAGGAGTGAATACTGTATTGGTCTCGTTCATTCCTGTAGCAGCGACAGTCATCTTGTCTGGACCGTAGTTGATGTGCTTTGTGAATGGCATCACAACCTCTACTACATCGTTCTCGTTCCATGTACGTGCAGGAATCTCGATATATGAGCATGGCTGGTAGCTCTTTGCGATTGACTCGCCGTTGAGCTTCACGTCGAATCCCTCTGTTGCCCAGTATGGTACGCGGAGCTTCATGGCGAAGTCTGCTGTGCCCTCGACAGTGATTGTCGACTTTTCAGCTGGCCAGAGGCAGTCCTGTGTGAGCTTCACGCCCTTTGCGTCCCATGTCGCTGTAGTAGGCATATAGAGAGCGACCCAGATAGTGTTGTCGTTCACGAAGTAAGCTGCCTCCTGGTATCTTGTATGGTTCTCCGAACCTGTACCGCCGCAGCATGTAGACTGTGGAGTCTCGCTGCCGAAAGGCTTGCTTGCGTCAAGACCTACAGCATAGTGATATGTAACTCCGTAGTGGTGAGGGTCAACCGAACCTACGAGCTGGTTGTAGAGAACGCGCTCATAGTAGTCCATGTAGCGTGCGTCGTCAGGATCAAGGCAGTTGAGGTCCTTGGTGAGCTTCGCAAGGTTGTATACGCAGCATGTCTCGTTGAGGGTAGGGTTAGGGTAGAGGTTGCCGTGACGGTCAGAATGAACGTTGGTGTTCATGCTGAGGATCTGGGTGTACGGCTGACGGAACATCTCTACGTTACCTACGCCGCCTGTAGAATATGCATAACGTCCCTGGACCATGTTCCAGAAGTTGAGTGCGATGTTATAGTAATATGGGTTGTTGTTGCCCATGTAGCTCTTCAGCGCGCTGATGATCTTAGGGATGTGCTGGTTTGCATGACGTGTGCGGATGTCGTCCACGTTGATCGAAAGCGGATCATAGAATGCAGGGCTGTCGAAGAAGTTCGAAGCCTCGAGGAGGCGTGCTCTTGTTGTCTCGTCGTTCGAGAGCATTGCAAGGCGTGCGAGAGACTCGCCTGTACCTCCGTCCTCACCTGCGATGTACATGTTCCACATCTCGTAGCGGTTACCCGGCTTCGCGCGGCGCTCCTCCTGGGTTCCCTCTGTGTTCACATATGTACGGTGGCTCAGACGGTTCCAGATCCAAAGACCCATGTCTGTGGCGATCTTGAGGGCCTTCTCTGCGATTGCAGGGTCGTCAACGTATGTAGCGATGTCGATGAGACCTGCGAGCTGCTTGTGGATAGAGTAGTATGGAGCCCATACCCACTGCTCGTTGTTGTATGCGCGGTACATCTCGATGAGTGCAGGGTGGTGCGCAGGGATGGCGTTGATGTAGCCGTATCCGTACTTCGCCCAATCCTTCTGATGCTCCTTGAAAGCGGCCCATGTACCCTTCATCTCGCGGAGCTCTTCCTCCGGAGCGAAGTCGCGTGCCTCCCAGTAGCGGCCGAGCTCTTCGTTCCATACGAAGGTCATCTCCTGATATGTGCGGAGCTCGTCGGTCATGCGCTTCATCCTTGCGCGGAGAGCATCCTTGTGCTCAGGCTTTGTAGCGCTGGCGAATGCGAATGCGAGAGCAGACATGTAGTGTCCTGAACCGTGGCCCTTGAGCTTGGTTGTAGGTGAATCCCATCCGTCAGACTCGGTATAGCCCTTTGTGCTGAGGTTGTATGTCTCACGGTAGTTGTAGAGCTGCTG
>RHMF01000811.1_pt1 | contig 13870 bp, 11 predicted proteins | sample 5365151 | NCBI WGS metagenome assembly RHMF01 (sample SAMN10266501, study PRJNA497801) | feces metagenome | isolation source: feces | host: Bos taurus | place: China: Prairie of Fairy Mountain | collected 2017-08-14 | reverse complement strand
GCCGCCACCGTCTTTGACGTGGCCGACGACGCCACGCTCGGAGAAGTTATCTACACGCCGTGGCTCGGCTCCACATTCTCGGGCATCGGCGCTGTGGGCGCCGACAATATCCTTACCGGTGTCAGGTACTACAACCTGCAGGGCGTGGAAAGCGCCACCCCCTTTGATGGCGTGAACATTGTTGTGAATGAGTATAGCAACGGCGCCAAGACTGCGACCAAAGTGATTCGCTGACCCGGGCAAGAGCCGCGCTCCGCGCGATTTGACTTAACCTGCCATCAAGCGGTTGGGCTACCATCCGGGGTAACCCACACCGCTTGATGTCGTAAACCACCCCCTGCGGCATTGCCGATTCAATTATATTTCATATCTTTGTCATCGCGTTAAAGCCAACGAAAATCCATCACTGCATCTAATAATGAATCCAAACCCATGACGCACTACATCGAGAAACTGCAGACCACCGTCAGAGAGCATTGGCACCAGAAGGCGCTCTGTGACTACGAGGGCGATGCCTTCACCTATGGCGAAATAGCAAGAAACATCGAGGAGTTCCGCCTCTTCCTGGCCGCTGCCGGAATAAAACGCGGAGAAAAAATGGCCCTTTGCGCCCGCAACTCCGCCCGTTGGGCGATGACCTTCTGGGGGATAAATGTGAACGGTTGTGTGGCGGTGCCGATACTGGCCGACTTCCACCCCAACAACGTGGCGGCGCTCACCAACCACTCCGACAGCGTGGTGCTGTTTGTTGACCCTGAAATCTGGGCGAAACTGAATCCCGCCGACATGCCGGCACTGAAAACCGCGGTCAATATGAAAGACGGCACCTTGCTGTGGCAAGGCGATGCGGCGGTGGCCGAAGCCTGGCAGAAGCGGAAAGAGGCTTTCGCCGCCGGCTATCCCGACGGCATGGCGCCCGCCGATGTGGCCTACGCCACCGACAATTTCACCGACCTGGCCATCATCAACTATACGTCGGGCACCACGGGCAATCCCAAGGGTGTGATGCTTACCTATGAAGCCATGTCGGACACCGATGATTTCGCCAACTCGCATTTCCCCAACCATCCCGGTGAAACCGTTATCTCGATGCTGCCTTTGGCGCACATGTACGGCCTGGCGATAGAATTCATCCATCCCAATGTGGACGGCGTGACGGTGTATTTCCTGGGCAAGACCCCGTCGCCCACCACACTGCTTGCGGCCATGCGCAGCGTGAAGCCCTACATGGTGGTGACCGTTCCGCTGGTGATGGAGAAAATCTATTCCAACTCCATCAAACCGGCCCTGAAAAAGAGGCGGCTGCTCCTGGCTGTGCCCGGGATGAAAAAACTGATTTACAAAACCGTGCGCAAAACCATCATCGACGTCTTCGGCGGGCAGGTGCGTTGCTTCATCATGGGCGGCGCGGCGCTGAACCCCGAGGCTGAACGTTGCTTCAAGAAGATGCGCTTGCCCTACACGGTGGGCTACGGCATGACCGAAGCCTGCCCCCTGCTGGGATACGAGTGGTGGACGCGGTTTGTGCCAGGCTCGTGCGGAAAACCGGTGCACGAACTCAGGATTGACTCCGCCGACCCGGGAAAAATCCCCGGCGAGATACAGGCGCGTGGCCGCAACCTCACCACGGGCTACTACAAAAATCCCGAAGCCACCGCCGCCGCGTTCACCGCCGACGGATGGTTCCGCACCGGCGACCTGGGCGTGATGGACGACGAGGGCAACATATTTATTCGCGGCCGCATCAAGTCGATGATACTGGGTCCCTCGGGACAGAACATCTATCCCGAGGAGCTGGAGACGGTGCTGTCGGACTGCCGGTATGTGAGCGAATGCCTGGTGGTGGAGCGCGGCGGCAAGATAGTCGCGCTGGTGTATGCCGAGTTGCCCGAGGACCTTGACGAGAAAACGCGGGCCGCCGTGCCTGATTCAATCCGCGCCGAAGCCAACGCCTTGCTGCCCGTCTACAGCAAAATCGCCCAGGTGGAGATGAGGGACACCCCCTTTGAGAAAACACCCAAGATGAGTATCAAGCGCTACCTGTACAAATAGAGAGCGGGCAAAAAAAGAGAGAAAAGTTTGGGCAGACAGGAAATGTGAGTTACTTTTGCTCAGGAGAAATCCCAAAGCCCAATCAAAAAATTGTCGATATAAACGATGAGAACCAACCAATCAAAATCAAGAATATGAACCGTCGTAAATTTTTAGCGGGTGCCGGCCTCGGACTCCTGGCAGCGGCGTCGCCCGTGTCGATGAGCGCGCTGGAGCGCATGGTGGATGACGTGACGCAACCCGCGCCGCAGGGTCCCGCGCCCAAGAACGGCCGCCTGAACCTGTCGTTTTTCCCCTATGAACTGAAGCTGCGCCATGCCTTCAACCTGGCCCGTTACAGCCGCACCACCACGCCCGACGTGCAGTTGCAAATCGAGTGGAACGGCATCGTGGGCTACGGAGAGTGCTCCATGCCGCCCTACCTGGGCGAGACCGTGGCCAGTGTGACGGCTTTTCTGCAGGCCCTCGACCTGCAGCAGTTTGACGACCCCTTCCGTCTGGAAGAAATCCTTGATTACGTAGACCACGTGGAGGTGGACAACGGCGCGCCCAACCGCGCCGCCAAGGCCGGCGTCGACATCGCCCTGCACGACCTGCTGGGCAAGGTGATGGGCCAGCCGTGGTACAAGATATGGGGCTACAGTCCCGAGAAGACCCCCTGCACCAGTTTCACCATAGGCATCGACACCGAGGAGGTGGTGCGTCAAAAGGTGGAAGAGGCGCGTCCTTACAAGGTGATAAAGGTGAAGATGGGACTGGACAACGACCAGGAGACCATCAACATCATCCGCGAGATGATGCCCGACGTGCCCATCTGCGTGGACGTGAACCAAGGCTGGAAGAGCAAGGAGCACGCCCTGGAGATGTGCCACTGGCTTGAGGACAAGAACTGCCTGTTTGTGGAGCAACCCATGGACAAAGAATGGATTGACGAGCACGCGTGGCTGCGCGAGCGCTCGCCGCTGCCCATCATTGCCGACGAGGCCTTCCAGCGTCTGCCCGACATCATGCGCTTCCAGGGCGTGTATGACGGCATCAATATCAAACTGATGAAGAGCACCGGCCTGCACGAGGCGCACAAGATGGTGACGCTGGCGCGTGCCACCGGCATGAAGGTGATGATAGGCTGCATGACCGAGACATCATGTGCCGTCACGGCCGCCGCCAATCTTTCGCCTGTGGTCGATTTCGCCGACCTCGACGGCAACCTGCTCATTGCCAACGACCGCTTCAGTGGCATGACGGTGGAGCAGGGTAAAATCACCTTGCACGACATCCCCGGCATAGGTGTGAAACTGTTGTAAAAAAGAATGAAGAAGAACTATATTTCCCTTGTTGTGCTGCTGTTGGTGTCGCTGGTGTGCTTCGCGGCGCTCTCGTTGTGGCCCGACGGCATTGACCTGGGGCCGCTGCACGTCAAGACGGCCACCTTTGCCGAGACGCTGACCACGCCCGCCCGCGCCGACCAGCCTGAGCCGGCCGTTGCCGCGCCGCCTGCCGACCCCGCCCCGCCGCAGATGGACAACGGCAAGAAGACGATACTCTTTATAGGCGACTCCATGCTCGAGGGCCTGGGTCCGCGCATGGCGGCCTATGCCACCCACAACGGCCACACGCTTGTGAACGTGATTTGGTATAGTTCCACAACCGAGGTGTGGGGGCGCAACATCCCCCGCCTGAAGGAGCTCATGCGCACCTACCGCCCCGACTACATCATCATCTGCCTGGGTGCCAACGAATTGTTTGTGCGCGACATCAAGCGCCAGCGCCAACGCTATGTGGACGCCATCCTGAATCAAATCGGCAACGTGCCCTATGTGTGGATAGGCCCGCCCAACTGGAAGAAAGACACCGGCATTAACGATATGCTGAAGGCCTCGTGTGCCCCCGGGTGCTACTATAACAGCTATACCCCCGACCAGCACTACGACCGCTCGCGCGACGGCGCCCATCCCACGCGCTCATCGGCTGCCAAGTGGTGCGACCGCGTGTGCGAGTGGATTATGACCGGCTCGGCCCATCCCATCCAGATGCAGGTGCCCGCCAAGAATAAGGGCCGCCCCAAGAAAATAATCATGTACCAACCTGTGTACTATTGACACCTTAGCCTCTGAAGCCATGACGACAGTTCTGCATAATGTGTGGTCGCAGTTGAGCTACAACCCCGAGGAGCCGCTGATGTTCAACAGCGGCCTGTTCTGGGTGCTGTTTATCGCGTTCATCGCCGTGTATGCCCTGCTCAAGTCGCGTCGCACCCAGATGATGCTGTTTGTGACGGCGTTCAGCCTGTTTTTCTTTTACAAATCGAGCGGCTTCACCTTCCTGCTGCTGGTGGCTACGGCGCTCATCGACTGGTATCTGGCGCGGCGCATGGCGGCGGCAACGTCGCCGGGCGGACGCAAGGGCTGGCTGTTGGCCATCTCGCTCACCTGTTCCATCGGCTTGCTGGCGTTTTTCAAGTACGGCAATTTTCTGCTGTGGAACTTCGGCGCCCTGGTGGGGCGCAATTTCCACCCGCTCGATTTGGTGCTGCCCGTGGGAATCTCCTTCTACACCTTCCGCACCGTCAGTTATGTGGTGGATGTGTACAAGGGCAAACTGGAACCCGCGCGTAATTTTCTCGACTACCTGTTCTTCCTGTCGTTCTTCCCGTGTCTGGTGGCGGGACCCATCGTGCGGGCCGACAAGTTTCTGCCGCAACTGCGCGCCAACCAACCCGCCACGCGCGAGATGATTTGGGGTGGCCTGTGGCTGGTGATGCTGGGTTTGCTCAAGAAAGCCGTCTTCGCCGACTACATCGCGCAGTACAACAACATCGCCTTCGGCAATCCCGCGGGCTATAGCGGCGTGGAACTGCTTATGGCCGTGCTAGGCTACACCATGCAGATTTACTGTGACTTCAGCGGTTACAGCGACATGGCTATCGGCCTGGGCGCCATCATGGGCTTCGACCTGGGCATCAACTTCGACTACCCCTACCGCTCGCTCAACGTGACCATGTTCTGGCGGCGTTGGCACATTTCCCTGTCGCTGTGGTTGCGCGACTATGTGTACATCGGCCTGGGCGGTAACCGCAAGGGCCGTCTGCGCCAACTGCTCAACCTCATGCTCACGATGCTGGTGGGCGGCTTGTGGCACGGTGCGTCGTGGAATTTCATTGTGTGGGGCGCCGGACACGGCGCGGCGCTGTGCACCCACAAACTGTGCCAGCCGTGGCTCAAGCGAGTGCCCGACACGCGTGCGGTGCGCTTCGTGTCATGGTTGTTCACCTTTGTGCTGGTGAGCTTCCTGTGGATTTTCTTCCGCGCCGAGAATTTCACGGTGGCGGGTCAGGTGATATCGGCCGTCTTTACCCGCTTCGACTGCGCCTACTTCCCCGTGTTCTTCAAAGTGCGCTGGCTGTGGTGCACCATGATGCTGATTATCTTCGCGCTTCATTTTGTGCCTGTGCGTTGCTACGACCGACTGCGCCAGTGGTTTATAGGTGCGCCCTGGGTGGCGCGGCTGCTGGTGTTCATGGCTGTGGTGCAGCTGGTGGTGTATTTCGCCACCGAGGATGTGCAACCGCTCATTTATGGCCAGTTCTGACACATATTCGCTGACGATGAAAAACCGTATCATCACATCCGTGTGTTGCGCCGTGGCGGCGCTGCTGTGTGCCGTGCCGGTGCTTGCCCAGAGCGACCTGCGCCCCCGCGGCGATGTGAACGGCGACTGGCTGGTCACCGTGGCCGACGCCTCACGGGTGACGGCATTCATCCTGGGCGATGACACCTCAGTCGACCGGTATTATGCCGATGTGAACGGTGACGGCGTGGTCACCATAGCCGACGCCAACATGATAATCGCCGCCATCATGGGTGCGGAGCTGCCCCCCATGCCGGGCTATTCGGGCACCCTGCCGGTGCTCTATGTCAATACCCGTGACGGCCGGCCCGTCACCTCGGTCACCGAAAGCGTGCCGGGTACCTACTGGCTCGACCCCAAGGGGACGCCAGGCTGCGAGGCGGTGGGCTCGCGCGAGGCACCGCTGCCGCTGCAGGTGCGCGGACGTGGCAACTACACGTGGATAGCCCACGACAAAAAGCCCTACAAACTCAGGCTCGACCAGAAGCAGCCGCTGCTCGGCATGCCGCGCAACCGCCACTACGCCTTGTTGGCGTGTGCGGGCAACGGTATGAGCGAGTTTCTGAAAAACGCCGTGGGCTTTGAGGCCAGCCGCCGCGTGGGTCTGGCATTCACGCCGCGGCAGCAGCCCGTGGAACTGGTGCTCAACGGCGAATACCGCGGGCTGTACCTGCTCACCGAGACGGTGAGGGTGGGGAAGAACCGCGTCAACATCACTGAGCAACCCAACGGCGCCACCGACCCGGCGACCGTGGCGGGCGGATGGCTGGTGGAAATTGACAACACCACCGCCGCCAACACCTTGCTGGTGCATGAGCAGGGCGGCACGGCCAGCATCGACAACTGGCTGCGCATCACGCCCCATGCGCCCGACTCGCTCTCGGCGGAGCAGAAAAATTACCTCACAGCCGCATTCACCGCCATCAATGCCGCCGTCTATGACACCGACACCGCCGCCTGCCTTTGGCAGCGGTTTGTGGATCTCGACACCCTGGCGTGCTTTTATGTGATGAACGAACTGGTGGACGAGGTGGAATCCTTCAGGGGCAGTTGCTACCTGCACAAGCAGGCCGGCGACTCGGCCAAGTGGATGTTTGGCCCCGCCTGGGACTTCGGCAGTGCCTTGTGGCGCGACAATCCGCAGAGTTACCTCTACCAGTCGGTGCGCAAAAACCACTGGATAGAGCGCATGTGGCAGGCGCCGCAGTTCCAGGCGTGCGTGCGCATCCATTGGCAGCGTCTGCAGGCCGCCGGCCTCACCGACCTTGACGACGTGGTGGCCGTTTGGGTGGAACGGCTCACAGTCGCCTGTGCCGCCGACCAGGCACGCTGGCCCGCCTACTACTGGCAGACCCGCGACCAGGAACTCACACAGTTCACCACCCGCCTCCACATCAAGCGCGCCTGGCTCCAGACCCAGTGGGGCACCACCCCGTGAAACTTCAGCGGTGTCCGCGACCTTCTCATAAAATCCCCGTCTTCCGCCCATTTGGCCCTGTTTGCGCTCATGCCGTTTCTGAACTTCCGGCCGTTTGATTGATGTTTCCATCGTGTGCGGGCGCTTTTTTAAAAAAAAATCGGGCAGGGGAGTGGTTAACTGTCAATTTTTTAGTACCTTTGCAGCTTGATTAGAGCATACCAAATCGTGCTGTTGTAGGGCACGATGTATAACAACTTGTAATTTATACGTTTATGATTAACATTAAATTTCCAGACGGAAGTGTTAGGCAATATGAGGCGGGCGTGACTCCGCTTCAGGTGGCCGAGAGCATCAGCGCTGGCTTGGCACGGAATGTGCTGGCGGCGTCAGTTAACGGCGAAGAGTGGGATATTACTCGCCCCATTTGTGAGGATGGCGAAATCAAGCTCTTCAAGTGGGAGGACGAAGAGGGCAAGCACGCCTTCTGGCACACGTCGGCCCACCTGCTGGCCGAGGCTCTGCAGGAACTGTACCCGGGCATCCAGTTCGGTTACGGCCCGGCGATAGAGAACGGTTTCTACTACGATGTGGACCCGGGCGATACCACCATCACCGACGCCGATTTCCCCAAAATAGAGAAAAAAATGTTGGAACTGGCCCAGAAAAACGAGGCCGTGGTCCGTCACGATATCAGCAAAGAGGACGCCCTGAAGTGGTTTGGCGACCATGGCCAGCACTACAAGTGTGAGCACATCCACGACCTGCAGGACGGCCAAATCACCACCTACACCCAGGGCAACTTCACCGACCTGTGCCGTGGCCCGCACATCCCCGCCACGGGTATCATCAAGGCCGTGAAAGTGACGTCGGTGGCCGGTGCCTACTGGCGTGGCGACGAAACCCGCGAGCAACTGGTGCGTGTGTACGGCATCACCTTCCCCAAGAAGAAAATGCTCGACGAATACCTGGTGATGCTGGAGGAAGCCAAGAAACGTGACCACCGTAAGATAGGTAAGGAGATGGAGCTGTTCACCTTCTCGACCAACGTGGGTCAGGGTCTGCCGCTGTGGCTGCCCAAGGGCACCGCGGTGCGCAACGCCCTGCAGGAAATGCTCACGCGCATCCAGAAGCGCTACGGCTACCAGCAGGTCATCACGCCGCACATCGGCGCCAAGCAGCTGTATGTGACCAGCGGCCACTACGCCAAGTATGGCAAGGACTCGTTCCAGCCCATCCACACCCCGCAGGAAGGCGAGGAGTACATGCTCAAGCCCATGAACTGCCCCCACCATTGCGAGATTTACCGTTCGGCTCCCCGCAGCTACCGCGACCTGCCGCTGCGCTTTGCCGAGTTTGGCACGGTGTACCGTTATGAACAGAGCGGCGAGTTGCACGGCCTGACCCGTGTGCGCAGTTTCACGCAAGACGACGCCCACCTGTTCTGCACCACCGACCAAATCAAGCAGGAATTCCTGGGTGTGATGGACATCATCAACTACATTTTCGGAATCTTCGGCTTCAACTACGAGGCCCAGATTTCGCTGCGTGACCCCGACCACAAGGAGAAATACGTGGGCAGCGACGAGAACTGGGAGAAGGCCGAGCGCGCCATCATCGAAGCCTGTGAGGAAAAAGGTCTCAAGGCCAAACAGGTGACCGGCGAAGCCGCTTTCTACGGCCCGAAACTCGACTTCATGGTGAAGGACGCCATTGGCCGCCGCTGGCAGCTGGGCACCATCCAGGTGGACTACAACCTGCCCGAGCGCTTTGGACTGGAATATACCGGCGCCGACAACAAGAAGCACCGCCCCGTGATGATACACCGCGCGCCGTTCGGCTCGCTGGAGCGTTTCGTGGCTGTGCTCATTGAGCACACCGCCGGCAAACTCCCGCTCTGGCTCGCCCCCGACCAGGCCGTGGTGATGCCCATCAGCGAGAAATTCAACGACTACGCCCACCATGTGGCCGATGAACTCGGCAAGGCCGATGTGCGCGCCATCGTGGACGACCGTAACGAAAAGATAGGCAAAAAGATACGTGACAACGAGCTCAAGCGCGTCCCCTACCTGCTCATTGTGGGTGAAAAAGAATCGGGAAGCGAAGAAGTTTCTGTAAGAAAACAGGGCGGAATTGATTTGGGTTCGAAAAAAATCACTACCTTTGCCGCCGAAATTAACGCCGAAGTAGCCCAAATGACCAATTTCTGAGCGGCGGCCAAGCCGGCCCAACCGCCAGGAAGATGGCTGCTATGTCGTTAAAAGATAGTAACTTAAAAAGAACTGAATGAACAAAAAACCGTATTGGTCAGGACCCAAGAGACCTTCAGCCCCGCGTCCCGCAGGAGTGGGACCGCGTCCCGACTCGCGCCGCCCGGGCGGCAAGAAAGGCGATGAGGACACGCATGCCATCAATGAGCAGATACGTGCCCAAGAGGTGCGGCTGGTGGGCGATAACGTCACGCCGGGCATCTATCCCATTGCCCAAGCGTTGCGCATTGCCGACGAGCAGAATCTCGACCTGATTGAAATCGCACCTCAGGCCACACCGCCGGTGTGCAAGGTGATGGACTACCAGAAGTACCAGTTCCAGCAGCGCAAACGCCTGAAGGAGCAGAAGGCCAAGTCAACCAAGGTGGTGGTGAAGGAAATCAGGTTCGGTCCGCAAACCGATGAGCACGACTACAACTTCAAACTCAAGCATGCCATCGGATTCCTGAAGGAAGGCGCCAAGGTGAAAAGTTACGTGTTCTTCAAGGGCCGCAGCATCCTGTTCAAGGAACAGGGCGAAGTGCTGCTGCTGAGATTCGCCAACGACCTGGAGGACTACGGCAAGCTGGACCAGATGCCCGTGCTGGAAGGCAAACGCATGACCATCATGATTTCGCCCAAAAAGCCCGGCACCGCCAAGAAGAAAGACGAGCCGGCCGCCACCGGCAAGCAGCCGGCGCCCGACCAGCCCGACCAGAGTCCGGAGGCAGAGTGATTTGTCCATTCAGGCCCAACCGAGAGAAAGAGGGGCATTAGGCTTGGTAAGTGCCTGGTCCCCATTTATTAATAACTTTTATAAACAAAAACAAAATGCCAAAAATTAAGACTAATTCCGGTGCCAAAAAAAGGTTTTCCTTTACCGGAACAGGTAAGATTAAAAGAAAACATGCTTACAAGAGTCACATTCTGACCAAGAAGAGCAAAAAGCGTAAACGTAACCTGGGCAAATTCAGCGTGGTGGACAAGACCAACTTGAAAGCCGTGCGCACGCTGCTGGTGCGTTGACGACCCGTTTTACTTTTCAATCTTAAGAGATTTTAAACATTTTATTAACCGAATGTCTAGCTTAAAAGTGCTGCCGCAAGGTGGCCGCTGGCAATCAAAAACAACAAAAAAATGCCAAGATCAGTTAATCACGTAGCTTCAAGAGCTAAACGCAAGAAAATCTTAAAACTTACAAGGGGTTATTTCGGTGCCCGCAAAAACGTGTGGACCGTCGCCAAGAACACTTGGGAGAAGGGTCTTACCTACGCTTATGCCGACCGCAAGAAGAAGAAACGCAACTTCCGCGCCCTGTGGATTCAGCGTATCAACGCTGCCGCGCGCCTCGAGGATCTTTCTTACAGCAAGCTGATGGGCCTGATTCACAAAGCCGGTATCGAGATTAACCGCAAGGTGCTCGCCGACCTGGCCATGAACAATCCCGAAGCTTTCAAGGCTATCGTTGAAAAGGCTAAGAACGCCTGATCAAGAGCCATCGAAACCAACCACCAAAAACGGGACGTCCCTCGGATTAACGGGGCGCCCCGCTTTTTTTGCCCCTGTCCCGGCCTTAGATAATCACCGCCCGGTGAATCTTGCGTTCTCGTCAAGGGCTGAAGAAACAGTCGTTTGGCAGGATGAATTGTCAAGCGGCTCGCGAATCCGCAGTTGTGTAGAAACTCCGCCCAAGCAAGGGCCGGATGCCTTTGCGCAGGGGTGGGAATGGAGTGCTGCCCGGTGATTTTTTCCCGAAAATAGTGGGACGAAAATTTGCGGGGGCGGAAAATATGCCGTATCTTTGTGGTGCGCGAAAAAACGCAAAGCGACCATTGAAATCATGTCCACATCAAAGAAGATCGGGATACTCTTCAAATTTTATTGAAATGCCGAGACAAGCACGGCACTCAATGGCGGGCCCCGACCGAAAGGTGTTATCATTGATAACCGGGGGATTACAAAGATGCTGTGCCCTCAAACCCTGTCTATATCGGAGTTTCATCACATCCTTTGGTGTGGCTTTTCATACGAGGAGCGCCGGCATTATTGCCCGACGCTCCTTTTTTTTGTCACAAAAAAAGGGTGCGAGCGGATATAACCGCCAAATTTTTCGTATCTTTGGCGGTTAATAGAAGTATGTGAATCTTAGAAACGATGAAACACGTTACTAGCAAGGAATATGACCAGGTGGTGAGCGGCTGCCGCAATCTGTTTGTCAACAAGATGAAGGACTACGGTCCGTCGTGGCGCATTATGCGCCCGAGTTCGGTGACCGACCAGATTTTCATCAAGGCCAAGCGCATCCGCACTCTGGAAATCAACCAGACGTCGAAAGTGGGCGAGGGAATATGGCCGGAATATGTGGGTATCATCAACTACGGCATCATCGGAATGATACAACTTGAATTGGGTTTCAGCGATACCGTTGACATCACCGCCGAACGTGCCCTTGAGCTCTACGACCACTATATCGGCGAGACCAAGGCGCTGATGATGGCCAAGAACACCGACTACGGAGAGGCCTGGCGCGACATGCGGGTTTCGAGTTACACCGACCTGATACTGACCAAGATACAGCGCACCAAAGAAATTGAGAACCACAACGGTGCCACGCTGGTGTCGGAAGGCATCGCCGCCAACTACCAAGACATGATCAACTATTCGGTGTTTGCCCTCATCAAGCACAACGAAAACGAGCCGGCATGAGCATGGAGCAACAATCCGCCGGGCAATCCGCATCGCCCCTGTGGTTGCGCACACTGGTGCTGGTGATGCGCCTTGTGGTGGGTGGCCTGTTTGTGTTTTCGGGCTTTGTCAAGGCCATCGACCCCTGGGGCACCCTGTATAAATTCAACGACTACTTCGTGGCGCTGGGACTCGACGGGTTAACGTCTATCTCGCTGGCCGCGGCGGCGGCCGTGGCGGCCGTGGAACTAATGCTGGGCGTGGCTGTGCTCACGGGAGCCTTCAGACGCATGGCACCGGCGCTGCTGGTGCTGCTCATGCTGGTGTTCACGCCACTCACTCTGTGGCTGGCGGTGACTGATGCCGTGCCCGACTGCGGTTGTTTTGGCGATGCGGTGAAACTCAGCAACTGGGCCACCTTCTCGAAAAACCTGCTGCTGTTGGCGGGGCTGGTGTTCCTGCTTATATATAACAAGGTGCTGCCCAGCCTCTTTGGACCGGCGGTGCACTGGATTGTGGTGTCGCTGGCCTTTGTGCTGGCCATGGCGCTGGCCTACTATGGCTATTTCTACCAGCCTCTTATCGACTACCGACCCTACAAAACGGGCGTCAGGCTGGCCGATGACAGCCAGGCCGGGGAAGACGATTTCATCTTTGTGTATGAGAAGGACGGTGTGGAGAGGGAGTTTACCATCGACAGCCTGCCCGACGAGGAGCAAGGCTGGAACTATGTGAACCGCCGGCATGCCCGTCGGGGCGGAGAGCAGCAGGTCTCCGCAGCCGACTCCGTGCGCGCAATATCGGTGTTTGAAGGTCTCACCGACATCACCCAAGAGGTCATCGACCCGCAGGGCACGCAGTTGCTCTTCCTGTTCCCCGACCTGCCTAAGGTGAACATCGCCTATTCCTTTATGCTCAACGAACTAACCGACAAGGCCCTGGCCGAACATGCCGACGTGGTGGGCCTTACCTCGGGCACCGTGCAGGATATCGTGCGGTGGAATGATGTGTCGATGGCTTCCTACCCGGTGTACAACATGGACGACAGCGAGCTCAAGATGCTGGCGCGCGGCAATCCCGCCGTGGTGATGGTGGACCATGGAAAGGTGCGCTGGAAACGCACCCTGGGCAGCATCACCCGTGAGCACCTCAAGCAGGCCTCCATCGCCGACCTGGGGAATGACTACGACCGCCCGGCCATCCTGAGCCGGCTGCTGTGGACCTATCTGGCGCTGACCCTCGCCCTGCTGGTCATCAACCGGCTGCCCAAACTGGTGAAAGCTGCCGTGAAGCGTAACAAGAAACAAGATTCAACCAACCCAACATAAATAATCTAAAAAAGAATAACTGATATGAGAAAAAACATTGTGGCGGGCAACTGGAAGATGAACACTACAGTACCCGAAGGAGTGCAACTGGCTAAGGAAGTGAACGCCGCCGTGGGCGCGGCAACGGATCTGAAATGCGACGTGGTGCTGGGCGTGCCCTTCACCCACCTCACCGCCGTGAAGCAAGTGATAGATATCAACAAGGTGGGTCTGGCCGCCGAAAACTGCGCCGACCACGCCAGCGGTGCCTACACGGGCGAGGTGTCGGCCGCCATGGTGGCTTCCACCGGTGCCAACTATGTGATACTGGGCCACAGCGAGCGGCGCGGTTATTACAACGAGACCCCCCAAATCCTGAAGGAGAAAGTGGACCTGGCTTTGGAAAACGGTCTGAAAATAATCTTCTGCTGCGGCGAGAGCCTGGAGGAGCGCGAGAATGGTTCTTTCAAGGCCGTGATTGAGAAGGAATTGCGCGAGTCGCTGTTCCACCTCACCCCCGAGCAGTGGGCCTG
>RHMF01000810.1_pt1 | contig 13870 bp, 10 predicted proteins | sample 5365151 | NCBI WGS metagenome assembly RHMF01 (sample SAMN10266501, study PRJNA497801) | feces metagenome | isolation source: feces | host: Bos taurus | place: China: Prairie of Fairy Mountain | collected 2017-08-14 | reverse complement strand
GCTCGGTCTGCCGTTCTGCCTGCTGGTAAAGCAGGACATAGACATTGCGATAAAAATGTACCAGTTCGGTCAGTTCGTTCAGGCATTTTAGGTTTTCCTCCGCACCTTCCGTCTGACGCATATACTCAACAAGCTGCTGTGTGCGCGCCGGATAGTACATGGTCTCATGCTTAATGGTGCTGAGACAGTTGTCAAGCACTTGGTTCATAACATACAGGCGGTCTTCCTCGTAACGGAGTTTTCTGCTGGATGAAGTGAGGGCATCCATGCGTTCAATCATCTTGTCGGCTTGGTAAAACCCCTCTCTCATGATACGGGAGCATTCCGTATTAAGCTCCTGCATATTGTCCGGCACGTTTGGAATCCACTCTGGTGTCTCGTCAAGCAGAGGTCTCCAATCCTGCTTCTGACGCTCGGAAACATATCTGTCCATGAGTATTCCGGCCTTCGTAATACGTTCTGACAACCACTGGTAGAAGACATGGGCGTAAGAATCTCGTCGCATCAGTCCGCGCAACGACAACAGATAGAACAACACAAGCGCAAGTACGGAAGAGAGGACAAGGAAGGCATAAACGAAAACGTTGTTATTCTTCATCTGTTCCATCTGCTCACAATAAGCAGGAAGACTGTCGTCTGCTGTATAGATGTTATGCAGGCGCACACATTCTTTATTGCACGCATAATAGTTGTCCCACTGTTTCAGCGAAAGAGCGGATACTGCCATTTCGTTAAAAATATAAATCACAGAGGGGGTGTCAACCGGATGAGGCATCTCTTTTAGGAAAGACTCGCCATGTGTATAGGCTTCCTGATAATTGCCGGCAATATTAGCGCGACAAAGGGAATCGCAAACGGACTTGAAAACATTCTCGGAACGTGCAAAAGCGGAAGTGCAAACAAACAGAAGCATGGCGATTACACCGGGAAGGCGGAACCAGAAACGGCTGCCCTGCCCTATCTTGCTCTCTACACCAAACTCGCAAACGTTGAACTTCTTGGATGTTTTCTTGTATTTGCCAATGATGCCCTTGCAATTCATGATTCCGAAACCGAACCCTTTGTTCTCCTTATGCTCGCCCAACTGGGAAGGGTCATAAATTTTACTCTGGTTAAGCACCTCGACATCGTGTTCCGAAAGTCCCACACCGGAATCGATGACGGAAACCTCAACATAATCAGCGCAGGAAACGGCACTGATGCTGACGTTACCACCCGCTGGGGTGAATTTTCGGGCATTGTCGCAAAGGGTGTTGATCATGAAGAGCGTGAGTGCCATGTCTGCCTTCACCTTATATTCAGTGGCTTCCACCGTAAGTGTAATCCCTTTCTTGGTGAAAAGCATACGGCTACCGGCAATGATGTCAAAGAGTTGTTGAAGAGGGAATGTGGTAATATGCAACTTGAACTGGCCTTGACGCATCTGTATCCAATCGGTCAGCACGTCATTCAAGCGCATGATTTCGCTCGACAATTCGCTGATGTATCGCAATCTTTCCTCGTCTGTTTCACCATCCCTTTGCATTCTGTTAACTTCGGCAATGATTCGGTCAAGATAGGGAATGATGGCATAGACAAGTGACACTTTTGCTCTGCGTTCTACATTGCCGTGACGATATTCACGAATATGCTTCTGATGCAAAAGGATTGTCTCTTCAAGTTCCTGCTCTAATTCTGTAAGTTCTGTCTCCGCCTGCTTTACGCTATCAGAATAGTTATTCCAAATTTCGGACTTATCGATATTGAAAATGGAATCATTAAGATGGCGCGACTGATGATGCATTCTTCTGATAAGCAACCAAAGAAGAATGACACTAAGGAATATCAATCCGATGAGAACAACAAGGCTTACACGAGTGTGGCGCAACTCTTCCTCAAGTTGCTGTTTACGCTCCTCAAGCTCATAGTCCTGGGTATATTGTTCAAGGAAGTCAAGATAAGCATTGCGTTGGCGGTCGGCATTTTGCTTGTCACCAAGCGCACTGTAAGTTAGGCTGAGGTATTCTCGCATGCTGAAAGTCCAGAATGGAACCTGCCACTTGCTTCGTTGCTTTTGGCTTTCCACAAGGTCAAGCGCATGTGTAAACTGCTGCAAGGCAAAATTGTACATTCCGTGTCGAAAATAGATTTCTCCCACGGTACGATAGGCGCAAGCCAACTGAAAAAGGTCCTTGTAGTCGCGAAAAAGATGTAAGGCGCGGTCTGCCATCACCAAAGACAGTCTTGCGTATTCTTCTATTTCGGGCAGCTGATGCCAAGACTTATACTGGTTCTGAAGAAATGCTATTGAATTAGCGCGGTTTTTGACAATGTAAGCGTAATTATCTGGATTGTCAAGCAATGTGGCCATTGATTGTAACGCATTGGCAAGGAAATAGACAAGCCCGCTTGGGTATGCACTGGTGTAAACAGCAAACAAATGGTCGAACTCTTGAAGAATGACGTCATTTTGCGAACCTTGTATCAAGCCACCACTTCCCAACATGTATCTGTAGTATAACCATTGTGCGGTGTCAGTGGGAAGAGATGCATCCTGATAAGTTTGATTAATCTCGGTTATGGCTTTTTCAGCCTGACCGTAATAAAAATAATAGGTACTGGACACGATGTGCAACTCGGAACGGGCGTAAGTAAGTCTTTCCCGTTGCATTTCTGTCAGGAGAGATTCCTCTTCGGCCAAACGTTCCAATCTGCGCAAAGCAGTATTGCGATGCTTGAAGAACATAAGTCCCTGACCTGTTCTTTGAGCCACCTTCATATACATCACATCTGCACAAAGCAACTCCACTTGGTTACCGCTCTTACGGTAAATCTTATCCAGATAATCTATAGAGTTGCCATAGCGCATCTGCTGGTATGCCACATAGGCCAGATTATTCAAAGCAAAAGCCTGTCCTGCCGAACTTTCTTGCGACAATGACAAGGCTGCATGGGTACATTTTAGGGAGGAATCTATGTTTACGTAACGGAATTTATAGGCTCTGACATTAAGCGAGTCTGCCTGTACATTTTCCGTTGTTGAAATGGTGGTACAAGAATTTATGTGTGCATTAATGATGCACAAAAAAAGGCCTAAGAAGACGAAACAGATTATGGACTTAGAACGAATCTGCATACCATAATGCCCTTATCAAAATATAAATACAAGATAATGCGAAAGCGGCATAGAAAACAAGAAAATCCTGTTTAGCATAACTCGATGTCGTGTTCAATGAAGTCTGGCTAAAATATCTTTTACCGACATAAGCATACAAGAAATGGAACACATAACCGCTAAAAATTCCAAACGTCAAACCCGTAAGTATATCAGTTGGATAATGTACGCCTAAATACAAGCGGCTATAGGTGCACAAAGTAGCCCATATATAAAGCAAGACCGAGACACGAATGTTACGAAAAAGGAGTGCGAAAAATGTGGCTCCCGCAAACGTGTTGGATGCATGACTGGAGAAAAAGCCGTACTTTCCACCCCTATATCCGTTTACTATATCAATCATCGGTCCTACAATTGGGTCATGTGTTGGACGGAAACGTTGAAACAAAGGTTTGCATATACCGCTTGCAACTTGATCGGCAACCGTTATCAATAGCGCAACAAGTATGAAAATAACGAGACTTTGCTTTAATTTGTTGTTTTTAATTACAATATAAAATAGTGCGCCGAAAAGCAAAAGCCATGTGGACGTACGGGTTATAGTCCACATGATGCCATCAAGGTAAAGTGATTCACTACCATTAAGGGCAAGAAGAAGATCTATGTCCCATTGTGATATGGTATCAATAAACCTCATATTCTTTCAAAAGTCTTCTTCTCAATCCAACCCATTTTGCCGTCTGAGAGACGAACCTGTGCCCATTCTTTCATGGAATCGTCCTGGATCTCAACGCAAGTTCCTTCGTGAATAACGAACAAATCGTTTCCACTTTCTGAAGGGGTGCTTTTAACCGTAACAGAGGTGTCCATGATGACTCCCTTCATACTTGATTCGGCATACTTGAGTTGTTGGTAGGCGAAGACATTGGCCATAATTGTCAGCACCACAAACAATACGGCTGAAAAGAAGCCGGTCTTGCGCAATACCATTCTTGAGGTAAAAAGATACAAGCCTAAAGCGAAAAGGAAGATTACAAAAAACGAGATGCCCAAACAAGCCCATTTATAGGAACTGAATGTATTTACCACACTACGATACACCCTTGCGAAAAACATTTCGTGGAGGGGTATAAAACGGTCAATGGTCTTTGTGCGCACCATGTCAAGATTATAGGCAATTTCATCATCGTCCGGTTCTATGAGTGCAGCACGCTCAAACCAAAGAATACTTTTGGCGATACTGTCCAGACGATAATAAGCGCAGCCCAGATTGTAGCAAAGGTGAGCATCTTTTGCGTTTTCCTGTGCCAACTGTAAGTATAACTCAACCGCACGATCGTAGTTTTCATCCACGTAGGCACTATCGGCTTCTGCTTTTATTGATTGTAAATCTTGATTTGCATATCCGTTTACAGAAAAGAGTAGCAAAATCAATATTATAATATTCTTACGCATAACTGTTATCACTTTATAATTGAATCCAATTTGTTAATAGCTTCTGAAGCCTCAGTAAATATTTTGTCCATCATTGCTGCTGGATCGCCGGGTGCAAATCTTGCAAACTCACATTGTGCGACAATATCAAGATAATTGTCAATAACTTCAGCGTCCACGTTCTTCTTAATGAGCGCCTTCTTCACATTTTCTTTGTTCAATTCTGCAGTACGGATATTCAGTTTGTCTCCGGCATATCCGAGCAGAGCTTTCATTACCTCATCATAGAATTGTTCGCTGTTTCTTTCGTGCATCAGCTTCTCTGCAAGGCGTAGTCGCTTGTTCGCTGCCTTGCCTGCTTTCTTGACTTTATTGCGTGCATGATTTGAGCTCGCTTTTATATAGCGTTGGAATATCATGGAAACCACAATGAAGACAAGCAAAAGAATAATGTAAATAAGCTTGTAGGTTGAACTTGTAAAGAACGTATTGTCGCTGTCGTCAACCTGGAACTTATCCAATTTTATGAAGTGAATGTCATTTCCCAGTACCTTTAAATCTTCCTGGGCATTTGATGAAACATGACTTTCATTGACAGCTTTGGCTACAGAAATTTGAAAAGAATCAGTTTTCAGCGTCTGATATGATTGCTTGTCTGTATCAAAATAGCAGAACTCCACAGGTGGAATATTATATTTTCCTCCGTGTCTTGGCACAACAATATAGTCGTAAATGACACTACCTTTTGCTCCTTGAGCCGTATGAACAGTCTTGTCATCCTTCTTGGGGTCATAAACCTCAAAATCTTTTGGGAACTTTACGATGGGAGATTTCATCAGTTTCATGTTTCCCACACCATTTACAACGAGTCTAAGTGTTGTAGCGTCATTGGCGTTTAACTGCTGGGGAGTAAGTGATCCTGTAATCTGATAACTTCCAACAGCTCCGTTAAAGTTCTCGGGACGTGGAGAAGGCAATGCCTTGACGTCAATATCAACAGATGGGGTCTTTATCTTTTTCTGTACTAACTGAGACAAGCTACCACCTCCGAAAAATATATCAAAAGGATCCATGCTTGTATTATGAATCTCTATTTGAGCTTCAAATTCAATGGGTGGAACTGTCAGTTTTCCTGTTTTCTGGGGATAAATGACGTATTGTCTCCATACTGCCGTACCATAATTGCGACCGTTTATACGTTCATACTTCAAAGACATTTGTGCTTTGGAGTCAATTTCCTGCACGTGGTAGCCATCCAATTCGGGCATTTCACCTGAAAGTTGCTGGATATTAACAAGGGTGTATAATTTGTATGTCAGGAGAACGGCCTCTTGTTCATAAACACTCGTCTTGGATGCTGTTACATCTATATATAAATCCTTATCGCCAATAGACGACTTGTTCGATCTTTGAGGTTGTTCCTCAACAGGTTCGTCCTGAACATTACTGCTTCCCGATGAATTGTTAGATGAAGTGGCGGAAGAAGGCAACACTTCAATCTGACCAGTTTTACTGCTATAGGATTTTCCATTTACTATTGCAACAGCGGAAGGAATTTCCAAAACTCCTTCTTCTGTTGGCTGTACCATGTAAGTGAACGTAATACTACTATTATGTGTAGTTTTACCATTCACCATGGAAAAACTGCTTTGGGAACTTGTGCTTGGACCGTAAAGAACTCTGAATCCAGGAAAATCCTTTACTTGGAAATCTTCTACATCATTTGTATTAACCACATAGCTGATTCTTATCCTATCACCAACTTCTGCCTGATTAGGTGCTTGCAATTTTACCGTAATCTGGGCAGAACATAAAGTTGCTATAAAGAACAATAATATCAGAAAATATTTGCGCATTATTTTTAAATGTTACAGATTTTCAATTTAAAACATTATAACTTACCATTGTTTTTTGAGTCGCTTACGCTGGGGTTGCTGCATTGCCTGCTGGACTTTTTCCTGGGTTTCCTTCTCGTCCTGCATAGCCGCCTGCAACATTTGCTCAGCATTTTCTTTACTCATCTTATTAGGGTCAGGTTGTTCCTTTTCTTCTTGCTTATCTTCGTTCTTCTTGTCTTGCTTTTTCTGCTCCTGTTTGTCTTTTTCATTCTTCTGGTCTTCACCTTGATCGTCTTTTTCTTGATCTTGGTTATCCTGATTTTGGTTATTCTTTAATTGATAAAGACAAAGTACATAATTATATCGTGTATCATCCTGTGCCGGATTATTACGCAACGACTCTTTATAACATGCCAAAGCCTTGTCAATCTGTTTTGCAGATTGAAGAAGAACTCCCATGTTATGGTAAACTTGTGCTTTTCTAATCTTGTTTGTCTCCATTTTGGCTGCCTGTTCATATTCCTTCATGGCATCCTCGGCCTTGTTCTGGTATAGCAATGCGTTACCCAGATTATAATGCGCCATTGCGTTGGTGTTATCCGCCTCAATGGCCTTTTGATATTCTATTTGTGCCTTGTCAAATATACTGTCCCGCATGAAGCGGTTACCTCTGCGAATATAGTCACGGTCATTTTGTGCAACTGCTGAAAATGCTACACAAAACACAAACACTAATATAATATTTATTCTGTTCATGAATGAGATGCTATTTTTTGAAAAAACGTGTTAGGTTGAATGCATGATTCTGACGTTCGAGAAGCAACGCATCAATTAACAATAAAATCAGGCCAAGGATAACGAAACCTTGATACTGCTCATCGTATTCGCTATAAATATGACTTTCCAATTTGGCTTTTGAAAGTTTGTCTATCTGTGCCTGGAGCTTGTCTTGTGCGGAACTGCTATTGTCCACATATATGTAAGCGCCATTACCAGCCTTTGCAATCTCCTTGCACATTTCTTCATTGAGTTTGGACATAACTGTATTTCCCTCCTCGTCGATGATATGACGGTCTGTATTGGGAATGGGTATGGGGGCTCCATTGGGATTGCCTACACCCAACATATACACATGAACACCAGAGGAAGCAGCATTTTTTGCCGCCTCAACAGCCATGCCTTCATTGTCCTCTCCGTCGGTAATCACAAAAATTGCTCTACTGACATTCTTTTGCTGGGTAAAACTCTTCATTCCCAGGTTCAGCGCTTCCGCCACATCTGTACCCTGCACAGTTATCATTGAAGGATCTACAGTATCCAAGAACATTTTTGCACTCACATAATCACTTGTGATGGGGAGCTGTGTAAATGCCTGGCCTGCAAAAACGATAAGTCCAACTTTGTCGTCATTCATTTTATCAACCATACTGCTAATCAGCATTTTGGCTTTTTCCAGACGGTTTGGCTTAACATCCTCTGCAAGCATGGAGTTACTTACGTCCAATGCGATAATGCACTCAATACCTTGTCTCTCGGCTACATCAACTCTTGTGCCGAATTGGGGTCTTGCCAAAGCAACGATAAAAGAAGCTAAAGCCAATTGAGCGAGCCAAAACTTGATTTCGGGTCGGACTTTTGATACATCGATGAGCAATTGTTTTATCAAATCCGGATCTCCAAATTTTCTTATCTTAATATTTTTCCGATAAATTGCATAATAGTGGAGAACTGCAAGAGCAGCCAACACTATCAGCAAATACAAATATTGTGGGTTTTCAAATCTGAACATATGATCTACAGTATTATGGAATACGCTTTAATAATGTCTTACGCAACAAAAGTTCCAGCATCAGGGCAATTACAGAAATAAGAGCGAAAATGCCAAATGATTCGTATTTTTTGGAGAACTTCTTGACGTTCATTTTAGTCTTTTCCAATTTGTCAATCTGTTGGTAAACTTCTCTCAACTTTTCTGTATTTTGCGCACGATAGAACTCACCATCGGTTTTTGCAGCGATGGTTGCAAGTGTTTTGGAGTCTATTTCTACAGGAACATTCATATACTCAATTCTACCGGCAACGGAAACAGGATAAGGAGCTGTGCCATTGGTGCCCACTCCAATGGTATAGACTCTGATTCCATAGGTCTTGGCTATATCAGCTGCCGTATTCGGACTTATCTGTCCTCTATTATTAGTACCGTCAGTAAGAAGAATTATAACCTTGCTTTTCGCCTTGCTGTCTTTTAGACGTGTAATGGCGTTAGCAATACCCATACCAATGGCGGTACCATCTTCAATCAAACCGCGTTGAGCCATATCCACACGCATACCATTCAGCATATTGAGAAGTGCTGCATGGTCCACAGTCATTGGGCATTGTGTATAAGCCTCTCCTGCAAAAACGGTCAATCCTATGTTATCATCTGGTCTGCCACTGACAAACTCAATTGCAACCTTTTTTGCCGCCTCAATACGGTTGGGCTTTAGGTCTTCGGCCAGCATACTGGTACTCACGTCCATACAAAGCATGATGTCGATACCTTCCACACTTTTGTTACTCCAGTTATTTGTTGTCTGAGGTCTGGCTAACGCTATAATTGCGAATGCTAAGCATGCCAAACGACAGATGAACGGCAAGTGGATAAAATGCTGTCTAAATGACTTTGGAGCGTGGAAGAATGACGCTATTGTACTGATTCGTAATGAGGGCGTTGAATGCTCTCTATTGATCATATACCATGCAATGTATGGTATAAGCAGTATTAACAAGAACAAATATTCGAAATTGGCAAAGGTCATAGGGCTATTACATCAAAATGTCCATACTTTTCCAAACAATCCAACACAAGAGCGTAACCGATACAGTGAGCAGGATAACAGACACAATCCTCATGGCAACAACCTGGTTGAGCCTGCGCTTGTCTGTTTCCTTGATTATTTCCGGTTCTGGCTTCTGATTGGGATCTACTTCTATTTTCGTTTGGTTAATATATTCGATTGCGGCCATCAGATTTGCGTCATTCTCATTTATCAATGTGGAATATTTAGCAAATTTGACAAGGTCTGCTGTAGTGAAAATCTCACGCAACTCGTCCAGACATTCGGGGTTGTCCTCATTAAGCAACTGTTCGATAATCTGGGTTGAGGTCATTTCCATTGCATTAAAGTGATACCGTTCGTGGATATAATTTCTCAATGTGTCTGTCAATAAGGTATAATATTCCTTACTATCCTCTTCAGCCCATTTTCTGTCAGCTTTAATGCGTTCGATTTCTTCAATGGCAACCTGATGGGGAGGAAGTTTCTTCTTCCTACGTATTATACGCACAATGGGTTTTCCTCGTCTTGCGCTGTCAAACAAGAAATATGCCATGATGACCATAATGATCAAAGCAAAGGAAGCATATACGAGATTACGCCAATCATTCCAGTCAAAAGGAGGTTCCATAACGCCTCGGGGGGGATAGAACTGGTCAAGATGCAAAGTGTCTACATCCAACGTATATACCTTAAGTGCCAAGCTCTTGGAACTGTCCACCTGATTTTCTACTCCAACCTTAAAAGGAGGCAAATAATAAAGCGAGGAATCCCATGCAGTAACGGTATATTGCTGAATCAATTCCATACGCTTGCCTTCGTTCAGATAGTTGGTGTCGACGGACTGTACATCCACGATTTCAAGATTAGGCACAAGTTCAATGCCGGCTTTCAATTCAGGAAAAGACACTTTTTTACCCGCATCAGTGGTGACCTTAAGGGTTATATTGGTCTGCTCTCCTACCAACAATTGCACACTATCAATTTTTACATCAATCTGCACTTGTGCGCAAACAGATGCCGCATACAATATGAATGAAAGTAATATGATTAAATTTCTTGTTCGCATTTGTTATTTTTTAAGTTCGCTTTGCAAAAAGGCTCATCAATGAAACAACATAATCCTGATCAGTTCTTATACTTACCGAGTCCACATTGCTTCTGTTAAGAGTATCCTGAATGCGCAATGAATGACGCTTCCACCATGCAGCCTGAGCGTTTCTTACCGCTTTGCTGCTTGTGTCAATTATCACTTCATGACCGGTTTCCGCATCTCGTACCTTCATCAATCCCACATCGGGCAGTTCTGCAATTCTTCTGTCATACACCTGGATTGCCACCACATCGTGCTTGCGGTTCGCAATGGTGAGCGGTTGACGAAAATCTTTTGAATCCAAGAAGTCGCTCAAGATAAAGGCCGTACATCTGCGCTTGATTACCTGTGTCAAAAACTCTACAGCTTGACCCACATTTGTGCGCAGGCTTTCGGGCTTGAATTCGAGCAATTCACGGATGATGTACAGGATGTGTTTTCTGCCTTTCTGCGGAGGTATGAATTTTTCTATCCGGTCGGAGAAAAAAATCACTCCAATTTTATCATTGTTCTGGATGGCGGAAAAAGCCAGTGTGGCAGCGATTTCGGTAACCATTTCACGCTTCATCTGACGGGAAGTTCCAAAGTTATGGCTACCGCTCACATCAATCAGAAGCATAACCGTCAGTTCGCGCTCTTCTTCAAAAACCTTGATGAACGGTTTGTTGAATCTGGCTGTTACATTCCATTCAATGTCACGTATATCATCACCGTATTGATATTCTCTAACCTCGGAAAAAGCCATACCTCTGCCCTTGAATGCACTATGGTATTCTCCGGCAAAGATATTTCTGCTCAGACCTTTGGTCTTGATTTCAATCTGACGAACACGTTTTAACAGTTCTGATGTCTCCATCTAAATATGCGGTATGCTAAATCAGGGAACTTCAACCTTATTCAGAATCTTGCTGATGATTTCATCGCTGTTGATGTTATTGGCTTCTGCTTCGTAAGTCAAGCCAATGCGATGGCGCAATACATCATGCGCTACAGCTCTTACATCCTCGGGAATAACATAGCCTCTACGCTTGATAAAGGCGTAAGCTCTTGACGCTAAAGCCAGGTTAATACTTGCACGGGGAGAGCCACCGAATTCGATATAATCCTTGATTTCCTTGAGGCCGTACTTTTCGGGATAACGTGTAGAGAAGACAATGTCGGCAATATATTGCTCAATCTTTTCATCCAGGTAAACCTTGCGAACTACATCGCGTGCCTCAATAATCTCATTTGTTGAAAGCAGAGGACGTATAGACTGCTCTTCTCCCTTAATCTGCTGACGGATAATGAGCTTTTCCTCTTCAAGCTTGGGATAGTCTATGATAACTTTCAGCATGAAACGGTCCACCTGCGCTTCGGGAAGTGGATATGTTCCTTCCTGTTCAATGGGGTTCTGTGTAGCCAAAACCAGGAATGGTTTGGGAAGAGCGAATGTATTCTTTCCGATTGTCACTTGTCTTTCCTGCATGGCCTCAAGCAATGCACTTTGCACCTTTGCAGGCGCACGGTTGATTTCATCTGCCAAAACAAAGTTTGCGAATACCGGACCCTGCTCCACAACAAACTTTTCGTCCTTCTGGCTGTAGATCATTGTTCCGATTACGTCAGCAGGAAGCAAGTCAGGAGTAAACTGGATACGGTTGAATTTTGAGTCAACCAATTGTGAAAGGGTTTTGATTGCTTTTGTCTTTGCAAGTCCGGGAACACCTTCCAACAAGACGTGTCCGTCACTCAAAAGACCAATCAACAAAGATTCGATAAGATGTTTCTGACCAACGATAACCTGGTTCATTCCTGTAACCAGATTGGTAACAAACGCGCTTTTGCGTTCAATCAGTTCATTTAACTCGCGAATATCAACAGATTCTGCCATATACTTTATGTTGCTTATATTATTATTCAAAAACACACAAATTTAGTGCTTTTCAAGCAAATATTGGCAACATAAAAGCTTAAATATGGTTACATCAATGTTTAAATAAGTTAAAATCACTTAACCTCTTCCAACTCGGGGAGCTTGATGGAATATCCGGGCGGTATTACGTCAGGATTTTTGAACTGATTATAAACTATAATATATTTAACAAAGTCGTTGTTGCCGTAATTTGTCCTTGCAATCTTATAAAGATTGTCTCCTTGTTTCATGACATGAATTCCGCGTGTACCCACTATCAGATACTTTCCTCCTGGAATCTGCGGATATTGTTCAATGTCTTTTGGCTTTTGTACGGCCTTTTGTTGTTTGTCCGTTTCTACGTTAATGACCTCAGAGGCTGCAGTCTTCTCGTTTTGTGTATTCACAGAATCCAATTCATTCGAAACGGAATCCTTTTGAGCAATTTCAAGAGTGTCGGTTTTTTCAACCACATCCTTTGATGTCAATGTGTCTTCGATGATTTGCTGTTCGTTGCTAAATGAGAAATTACAGGGGCAGAGCACCCTATAATAACCCACAAAATAACTTGCAACCATCAAAAGAAGCACTATAAAGTATTTTGCTATCTTTGAAAAAGTATGCTTATCGGTATTTTCCTTTGCATACTCAATTGTGGAATTTTCAGCTTCGGCCTCACTGTCGTTGACAGCAACCTCTTCTATGCATTGTTCTGTCTCATCAGTGATAGGCTGTTCTTCTGGTTGTACCTCATTTACGCCGTCCAGATTTTCTTCTTCAACTTCGTTAATTTCAGCAGGTTTTTCAGCATCATCTTCAACATCACTTAGCACTGATTCTTCCATCACTTCTTCTTCGGAAGAATCAGACTCATTAAGATCATTCTGTTCAGTTTCAATACTTGGAACCTCTTCACTATCTGGTTGAACGTCTACTATAACCTCCTCAGTTTCAATATAATCTTCAATAGAATCAGTATCTTCAACAGGTATTGGAGTGTCAATTCTCTCCATTTCTGCGATATCAGTATCCTCATTTAGAATGACAGTTTCAAAATCGCAGAAAGGCTTGTTTACCTGGTCTCTCAATGTGTTATCTGGGGTGAACGAAACCTTCGAGTGCCCCTCAATCATAATGCGGCGTCCTGTATTGACATCAACACTCTCACGATCGGATACCTCAACCATCTTGAACGTACCAAGACCTTTGACTTTTACAATTTTTTCTCGTAAAAGATAGGTGGAAATGGTATCAAAGAAAGTCCTCACAAAAGTCTCGGCTTCTTTACGGGAAATCTTGTTTTTGCGTGCTACTAACTCTGCAAGGTCTTGTATGTTGAATTTGGTATCCATATAATGAAAATTTTCCTGATATGCTTTGATGATTATTTTTCGTTCGCTTTGTCCTTCAGTACGGGAGCGACCTTGAAACTGACAGACATTTTAGGCGGCACAAGCATGCGTTGTTTAGTGGCAGGATTGACAACAACTCTCTCCAGTTTCTTTTTCACTTCAAAAGTGCCAAAACCAGATATGGCAATGGTGTTTTCATCTTCCAGTTGAAGACAGATTTCCTGAATCAAAGAGTCAGACAATGTCTTGGCTTCCTTCATGTTATAGTTCAGCCTTCTTCCTAATTCTGATAAAAATTCCTTATTGTTCATCTTGCCATATATTTGAGTTAACAATCTGCAACATG
>RHMF01000809.1_pt1 | contig 13873 bp, 17 predicted proteins | sample 5365151 | NCBI WGS metagenome assembly RHMF01 (sample SAMN10266501, study PRJNA497801) | feces metagenome | isolation source: feces | host: Bos taurus | place: China: Prairie of Fairy Mountain | collected 2017-08-14 | reverse complement strand
AACAACAACCTGGAGCATCCCAAGACCTGCAAGAATATCGCCACAACATTCCGGCAGATCATCAGGAGCGCAGTGCGGGATCATTTACTGCCCCGTTCTGCCCTTGAGGACATCACAACGGACATTACCCTGCCAAAGTATCAGAAACCGAGCAAAAGGCCCCTCACAGACATCGAGAAGGAGGCTTTTCAGAAGGTGCAGCTGTCCCCTATGAAGGACGCTTTTCTTTCCCTCCTTTACGGCTGCGGGCTCAGGAGGCAGGAAGCCCTGGCACTCACGAGGTTTGATTTCAACTGGCAGCGGAATGATGTCAGCATCACCAAGGTGATCGTCTTTGATGGGAACAATCCCGTGCTCAAGCCTTATCCAAAATCAGAGCGAGGCGTGAGGACCATCCCCATTCCTTCCGCGCTGGTACCAAGGATAAAGCCATATGTGGAGCAATGCTCCACGTCCTACCTGTTCCATGGACGTGATGCCGAGATGATGACCGAGACGGCCTTCAGGAGAATGTGGGACTCCATCATAACAGCCATGAACGTGGCTGTCGGGTATAACCCACAGGCAAAGAAATTCACGGGAGAGAAGCCCATACAGGGACTCACTCCCCATATATTCAGACATAACTACTGTACGGAGCTCTGCTACAAGGTGCCTCAGATCTCCACCAAAAAGATCGCCCAGCTTCTGGGTGACACTGAAAAAATGGTCCTTGATGTCTACAGTCATATTGTTGACTCCAAAGAAAACGTCCGGGAGACTCTTGACGAAGCACTGGGCATTTAGCCTGGTTACATTTTGGTTACATTAGGTTACAAATCGACCCCAAGTTACGCAAAAGTTACATCTACTTTTTATCACTTTTTCATACTTTGAACTACAATAAAAATAGCGGAAAGCCTCATGTTTACAGGGCTTTCCGCTATTTGTCTGTTAGTGTGCGTGACAGGATTCGAACCCACGACCTTCTGGTCCGTAGCCAAATGTTCAATTCAGTATCCATGCGGTTTTTCAAGCCGTAAAGTTACATTTTCGTTACATTGGTTACAAAATGGATTTTCGTTCCTTCTATATTAATATATCTACTTTGTATTACTTTATCATACTTTGCATGTTTAAATGTTATATCTATTTTTTTGTATTTTTTAGATATAGGTATTGACATATATAGCATATCGGTATATACTTATATTATCAAAAAGAGATACGGAGGACATAGCAATGAGAAAATTTGAAATAGGAAAGAATTACACACACGGCTGGATCGGAGATGCTGATCTCTTTACAACCTGGACAGTTGTCAAGAGAACCGCTCAGACCATCACGATCACGGATGGTAAGAAGACACAAACATGCAAGATCATAAAGGGTCTTTCAGAAATGAGAGGCGGCGAAAGCGTTTATCCTTTTGGTAAATACTCAATGTGCCCTACATTAACAGCTTAATAAATATCCCGCCCCGGAGGTTACGAGGGCGTCAAAACAGGAGGCAAATATGAAAGCAGACGCAACTACAAAAATGTATAAAAAATATGGTTTTTCAGAAAATCATTTCATGGTTAATAAAGCCGTTAAAGCTGTAATTATCAATTTTGGTGATGAGCGTGGCGATATTATCGTAGAAAATGATAATTTTGGAACCAACCGAAAGTATGCTGATTTTACAAACGGCAAAAAAAAAGCAGGATTAAATCCAATGCAAATTGTTTTCAGCGGCTTAGAGACCGCAATCATCTGCAAAGACAGATATATTGGAACAGATGATAAAATACACACTTTTGGAGAAGGCGAGGATGTTTTCGATAATAAATAAGGAGGCAAAAATGACAGAAGCACAAAAAAGAGCACAGGCAAAATACGACCTGGAAAACCGCAAAAAGTTCAGAATGTTTTCGTTTAAGCTTAACAGGGAGCTGAACGCGGACGTGATTGCCAAACTCGAGGCCGTGGACAGTATGCAGGGTTATATTAAAGAGCTCATACGAAAAGACATACAGGCATAAAAAAAGCCTCTACCTTTGTGGTAGAGGCTTTTTTCTCATTTCTTCTCTTCGAGAATCGCGTTTACTATATTCTGTATATGCTTTGAATCATAACCGGCACTCCGTAAGAGCTCCCTCCTCTGAGCACCATTTCCCCACATGCCATCAATTACCTCGCGAGCAATCTCCTCATTGCTTTTGCGCAATGGTTCCTGTGCGATCAGGCGGACAACTCCATCATAATCAACATTGAGGTCGCAGCGCGTCTTGATTCCCGCTACATTTCCCTTTGAGCTATACTGCCATGCGACAGCTATTGATGGGCTCGGCTTGAGCGGTGAAGTCTTGTTGTAGATCCCGGTGTCATGCTTCGGGTACCTGGCGAACCAGAACTCAAAGTTTTCCTTGAGATCGTTGTGGATCAATCTTGTGTACCAATCCTTGTTGCTGTAGATCCCGACATAGTATCCTGCCTGGTGGAAGATGTCGGCATAGATAAAGGCAAGGTCCCTGATGTATGCTTTGCCTTTTGCCTCTAGTGATCTGTCCTCAAGATCTAGCCAGATGCCATATTCGAGATTACGGCGCTTCAAGTGTCCCAGAAGAGCATTCGCATCACCCTCAGGATCCGCCATGGATGCCCTGGCAATATAAATATATACGCCCCTGGCAATTCCATACTTCCCAGCCTCGGTATAGTTGTACTCGAAAAATTCGTCAATCCTGTGGCTCTGTGCCTCATACTGGCACTTGAGGATTGCGAACTCCTTCCCATCTCTTCTGACTGCTCCCCAGTCGATTTTGCCATTGTGATGGCTCACATCGATTCCAAATACTTCATTCATATTATTCCTCCACTTCTGGCAGTCCTGCAACAGATGTCAGAATCGAAAGGAGTGCTGCAAGTGCTGATGCCGAGAATACAACAGCCCAGTTCACTTCTTCGATCACTGCTGTCGTTCCAATCGTGGCAATCATCGTCTGGGCAAAAGTCTTGATCGCCCTGATGCCGGCTGCTTTGATCCATGACATTGTGTTTTCTTTTATCTGCTTCATGTTGTTTTCCTCCTTTATTTTTCTCTTAGAAAATCTTCAAGATCCTTTTTTGCGTCCTTGAGCCCTTCGGACATTTCCTTGTGTTCTGACAAGCAATACTGCATTTCAAATTCCAGTAATGCCATGACGGAATGGATGAGAACTTTCAACGCGGCAAAGATCTCTTTAAAATTATCATTGCCCTCATGCAGGGATTGTTTGATGTCCTTAACTTCTGTTTCCAGAGCCGTCACCCTCTGCTCCAGGGAATTGTGAGGCTTCCCCAGAAATTTCCCTGCCGCATATAGTAACACTAAAATGTTGGCTAATTTTAAAAATATATCCATTGCAGTCGTTAAATTCTCAATCATCTCCCCCTCCATAAAAAAGAGCCCTCGCATGAAGGCTCCGGGTCTGTTATCCTTTTGTCACATCTGCACAAGTCATCCGGGAAAATATCAGCTGATGAATTGTGCATTATTTCACATTACTCTTCCACGTATGGGGCGCCCGTGATGAGCTCATATTCTTCCGGGGTGATGAGTCCTTTTTTTACTGCATCGCCCACCTCTTTCTTTCCCCATGGCTTCGGGTACCAGCTTTTGATCTTCTTGAAATTCTTGCTCATGTGTTATTCCTCCTCAATCAGTGTGTCGGTCATCATGGCCGTGTAAAAGGTCTGTGCTTCCACATCCCTTCTGGCAATCTCATCCTCACTGAGTGGACGCAGAATGAAATACCAGCCATCCGTGTATTGTGTTACCTGTACAAGCTCAGCATCATCCATCTCCTCCTCACTGCCATCCGATCCCGTGATTTTCAGATGTGAAAGGTCTGTGAAATCCTCCTCAGTAATCTCCTCCTGACTCACATAATTATTTCCATTCATGGTCAGGTTTTCAAAAGTCGTGCCATCCGCAAGCTCGATAGTATAGGTCTGTCCTTCCATATTATTTGTCCTCCTTCTTCTCTTCGTCATCGTCTGTGATTATCATGTAGCTGTACTTTAAGACTGCAACCTTTGTCTCAGGTATGCCAAAGTGCTCAGCGATGATTGCCTTTACTTCTTTTTGTGACAATACTTTTGCGTTCTGCATATAGCTCCTCTCCGTAAATTTCATTAAATAATCTGTCCATGCTCCTGATTGAGCGATAGCTGTCATACTTGAGCATGTTGCCCCTCCACGACTTGTATGATTCCAGGGCATCATCAAGTATGACTCCGTTCTTATGCATCTTCCATATCTTGCGGCGCTCCCTCGTGATGTTTTTCTTGCAGGGCTTCCTTATGATCTTACCGGTATCCGTGACGATATGGTACAACTTGAGGAACCTGAAACCTTTATCAATCCGGCATATCTGTGTCTTTTTAAGATTTACCGTCAGCCCCATTTCCTCTGACAGTCTCACAAGGTCTTTAAGAAGCTCCTGGAGGAATGCCTTATCATGGTGGATCACATACAGATCATCCATATATCTGCCATAATACTTGCATCCCTTCACCACTTTGACATAAGTGTCTATCCTTGTGGGATAATATATGCCAAATATCTGTGATACCTGGCTGCCTATCCCCAGAGATCTTCCATTACCTTCGTCAAATGTACCTATCAGGTATATGATGAGATTTATCAGCCTTTCATCGGTCATCTTTTCCCGGATCATATCAATGAGATTGTCATGCGGGATGCTGTCAAAGAATTTTGAAAAATCCAGGAGCAGGACATACCCTTTATTTCCGTGTTTCCTGTAATACTTCTGTAGATGAGCTACAAGCCTGTTCCTTGTGAACTCAATACCCTTCCCTTTTACACTGGCGCCATTATCATATATCAGGTACCTGTAGAACGTGGGAATGAGCATATAATCACACAGGGCTCTCTGTAGTACCCTGTCCGAGATATGCAGCGACTTGATGTGTCTTTGCTTGCCACGCTCGCAGATATCAAACTCATAGAATTTCTTCTGCTTGTATTTCCCATCAAGCAGCGCTCTTCTGAGTTTCAAGATCTCCGGCAACAGATTGGCCTCGTATCTCTGGACAGAGCACTTCCAGTCAACCCCTTTCTTACTCCTCTGGAAAGCATCATATAAAACATTCAAATCGGTCAGTATTTCATAATGTACCATACGTTTGTAACTGTACCAGACTTATCTGACAGTATCGGATGGTCTGTTCTCCTTTCGGATAGGATAAGATCTCCTTCAAGTGCTGCGTTGTCTTGAAAAGACCTTATGCAGCACATTAAATCGGGGACGAACATAATTGTTGGCATTGCTAGCGTTGTTGTAGTTGGCATTGCCATTGTTGTTGCAATTGCAGAAATTAGCGGCAGAAGCTAACAGATCTCACCCTGCTCTATCGTTGTTGGACTGTCTCCAGCCTCTCAACAGATCGACCTCTTTATCGATGCTTTCCAGAATCGTTTCAAACCTGTTTAAATCTGTATTAAATACTGATTTCATAAACTGCAATTCTTGAAATAACGCAAAACAGCATCCTATGGCTTTGTCCTGGTATGCCCTTCTTAGTTCATACTCCGTCCTGTTGCCTTTGCTAACATATATCGAGTTTGCCCTTATTATGTTCTCCATGAGCTCCTGTAGTATTCTGAGGATGACCTCCCTCTCGTGATCCATGAACCACTCGGGATATTCACCCTGATACTCTTTGTTTGGTGATCTTCCGTATTTTATGAATATCTCGTCAATTGTTTTCTGATCCTCCGGGGCAATGTCCTTTATGACCTGTTTCACGGACTTTTTGTTTCTTGTCGTGCCGAAATCCCTCATCATCCACTCAGTCAGGTCTTTTCTTATGAACGCCGCAGTTTTGTAAAACTGCATATTTGAGAGATTTCTGAAATTCTTGAGTATTGACATTAATTCCCCCTGAGGTGCCGGCCACCCACGGGGGGTGGCCGATGTGAGATTCCGCTACGCTAAGATGAAGCGGGGACGAACATAAAGGGTGGCATAGCTAGCGCCGTAGCAGTGGGCATGGCCATTGCTGCCGCAAGCGCAGAAATCAGCGGCAGAAGCTATATCCTTGAGCCAGTAATAGCCGCTCCTGTTGTTCTGCGCTTCTTTGCTAAACCTGAACAGCGGGAGCTGTGTGCTTGCATTGCCAGTATCATGTCCAGAAGATGACCAGACAATTGACCCGTACACTTCGACCTCGCTCATTAGGACAGCCTGGCAGTTGTCCCAAGCCCATCCGGAAGTTGCTCCGGTGGCTGTTCCAAATCTGTTGTATGCGGCTGCTGTGATCGCGTTTGAAAGCAACTCTCTTGTTGTCTTGAGATGTGAGCCAAATTCAGCATAAAGCTGCTGATTTATCGTCGCCTGGGCTCCTGTGGATCCGGATGATGCCGGAGTCCCTATCGTGGTCGTGTGCATCTCTGATGACTTGTATCCGCCTGTTGTATCGTTTGACGAGTTCATGCGGCTTCTTCCGAAATGCTGTGTGCCTCCGTTGCCTTTTCCTGGTACCATGACAAGGTGCTCATAATTCAGCTCCGTGTCACCGTTGTGCTTGTACCAGCTGATGGCTGCAATAGTGACATACTCAGATCCCGTTGCCTGATAGCTGCCGGTCCTCTCGTATGCGCTTATCGGTCTTGACATCTCAATGTAGTCACCCACATAGATGTCCTCAAAAAGCTCAAATCCATCTGTTCCAGCCAGCCTCTTCCACAGTGTGCCGTCTGTCACATATGATGTGATATCCTTCGGCACAAGCCTAGGCATATTGTGGAGCAAGAATGCCTTGAAATATGCATTTGTCTCATTGACTGCTGCCACAAGGCTGCTCTTGTCGTTCGTGACAAGGTTTGCTAAATTTCCTATGTTGGTCGCTCCCAGCGCCTGGATCGCTGCAAGGATTGCCTGGCCGGTATCATCCAGCATTAAAGGTTGTGTTACGTCACTCATTAATTTCTCTCCTTTATGGTGTTGTTGTATATGTCTGGCATACTTTGCCACTTACCACTGATAGTCCAAGAGCCTTCCACAGATTGACCTCAGCAGTGATGACCTGATTCTCAACAGCGTTGTGTGATGTGGTGCTCAGGGCGTTGTCAACTGTCGGTGTGTTTGTCAGATCCGAAAAATCACCGGTGAAAGCAACGTCCTTTAGGGCTTTGTTTTCCCACTTTCCAGTCGTCCCATTGTAAACAAGGCCGTCCTTGTTTGCCGGGCTCGTGATGTCTACATCTGACAGGCTGCCAATTGATGAGCCGATTCCATCACGACCGTTTGTCACATCAAAGGTCGTTGTGGTGCCATCGTTGTACGTGATCGTGTAGGTATCTACGAGGCCTGAGGTTCCTGTCTTGGCGATGTTTGATATTCCTTTGCCGTTCGTCACGGTGTAGGTCTGGGTCGTGCCATCGTTGTACGTGATCGTGTAGGTGTCCACAAGCCCTGATGAGGAATCAAGTGTGATGCTGGAGATTCCCTTTCCATTAACCACTGTGAAGGTCGTGGAATAGCCATCTGAGAATGTCATTGTGTATGTATCAATGAGCCCTGCGGTGCTTGTCTGCGTGCATCCTGTCACGCTCGATCCGCGCGGGATATACAAATGAAACACAGGATCTGTTGCTGTTCCTGTGTTGGTCACGTATGGGGTTGCACCATATGCGAGCATGGTAATGTCCGCAATCTCGACTGTTATGCTGGCATCAACCCCGCTGTCCACAAATGCGTGTGTGGTCGTGTTATATATCCACCAATTACCATTTGGTCCAATATACGGAGGATTCCCAGACCACTGTGCTGCATCCTGGGCTGCTGCCTCTGCCTGATTCTTAAAATATTCCGCATTGTTGTGATAGTATGGTGATGTACTTGGAACAGCCTGGCCATTCTGTTCACCGTTTGCAAAGCCCTCGGCCTTGAGAGCGTCTGTGGCTGCATCGGAAGCTGAGCCTCCAGCAGCCTGCGCGGAAGCTTCTGCCTGTTCCTTGAAATACTTTGCATTGTCCGTGTCCTCGCCCGGCCGCGTATTTGTCCCGCCTTCTGCGTAGGACTTCGCCTCTGTTGCACTTGCCATGCACTGATGCATCTGTTCCTCTGCGAGGGCGATTATATCCGGGAGGTCGGACTTTGACGTGCTGGTATTTTCATTCAGCGCGGCAGGCTGGACAACAAGAACAAAATTGAGTGTTCCTATCCTCTCACCGGTCTTCTTAATGACAATCTCACACATCACCTCTCCGCTGATAGGTGTCATCTGCTGGGTGAGGTCCGCTGTTATGATATTGTCCGTTGTGTCAACTGTTGCCGCATAGTCGAATCCGAGTCTGTCCGGTTTCGTGCCCTGGATCCTCGCAGTCATGGCACCGGTCAGAATAAAGCGCTGTTCTCCGTCCCAGATCTGAAATTCCAGATTTCTTGACCCAACGTCATACTGTACAACATTCACCCTGGGGAGCACTTTTCCCGGTACCAGATTGAGCTTGATAATTTGAGTTATCATGTTTTCTCCTCCGCTGCATTTTCAGCTGCCTTGTTTTTTTCCTCTTCCAGGATAGCTTTCTCAACCTGGAGCTCTGCTATCGTCCTGGCGTAATCATATGCCTGCGCCTGTGTAAATTCTGAAAGGACCTCTTTCAGAATAATGCACATCACATCGTTCGAGATGTTGTTCTCCATCCTCTTCTGCATCAGAAATGCCTTTACATCATTTGTCACAAGCCTAATTCCCAAAAATGTATTGTCCATTCTCTTCCTCCGTGTTTATATGCTTCATTGCTTTTTTTTCGGCCTCTCGCATCTCTTCGAGCGTCATGGTGGGCTCCACGAAATCTTTTTCTATCTCGCGGACCGCGTTCCTCCATGCCATTCTCTGGGCTTTCTTTTCTGCCCACTCTTCTTCGGTATATTCACCCTCAATATATTTATTGTCCCAGTGATCCGTGGCGGAGAGCTGGTTTTTTAACTCAAGCATCTGCCGCCACTGTTCTTTTTGTTTTTCGGTGTACGGAATAACCACAAGGAAGTCGGGGCGATATGGGCTCTTAGGATCATCAAAGGCTGGTCCCATGCTTCTCCACCATGCTCCTTTGATGATGTTTCCCTCTTTGTCGATAGTCATCGTCTTTGCCCTCCATTAATTTACTGATGGCGTATAGCTGCTACCATCAAGCAACATTCCATGCATTACCGGTCTGGTGTCCTTCTCTATTAGCAAAAACACCGGAAGCTGACAATATGCTGCATCTACCAGCTGCATATTGTTGTTGTATATCGGGACATTTCCTTCTTTGATTTTTAATGTGTTTTCGCCTGTTGATGGATCTATTGGATTGTATGGTTCGCCTTTAGTCATTACAATCTTTCTAACATTCCTCAGAGTGTCAATGTTCGTGTTTTGTACGGTCGTTTTTACCGAGCTGGCGCTTTTTGAAGTGGCCAGAGCGATCACAGGTGTCATGATATTCAGGTGGTCATTTGCTCCTATGGTCATCTGCGTTGTATTATTGCGGCCCTGCATCATGTCGATGAAATTATAGGTCGTGCCTCCGTCCATGCCTCTCAAGGTCACATCGTTTTGCATAACCATTCTCACGCCAGAGGCTGCGGACTGAATCGTGGATCCTGTGATGGTTCCCGTGAACGTTCCTTTTTTCATCGTCACAGTTCCATCGTTGAAATTTATCGAAAAATCACCACTATGTCCTGTGATTACTCCCGTCTGGATCCTGCTGCCGTCTATGACCGTTGACCCGCCGCTCCCCAGACTGCTCACAGTAACATATCCACTCAGGTTCACCTTGTTTGCGTTGATCGTCACTGACTCTGAGGACTGATTGATTGAGGAGATGACTCCATTCTTCGAGACCTTTGTTGTCAGTCCGTCAGCGTTGGCTTGGATCCTTGTGGACAGACTGCCTTCTGCATTTGATGCCCTTGTGATCTCTGCGCTCAGTCCGTTGGCGTTGGCTGTAATCCTTGTGGACAGACTGGTCACATCGCCCTGCGTAGCGATTCCTTCATTACTTGCGCTCGTTCCCACCTTTGTCGATGCTGATAATAAAAAATCACCGGTAAGCATGTCCCATGAGTTTTTGCCTGCATAGTCCATTATGGTGCCGGTCTTTATCAGGTCCGCGTTTAGCTTGCCCACGTCAATATAATCCGCAACAAAATGGCCCTGCCCCTGTTCAATCGTCCAGGCTGTCGTAAATGGTCCATTGTATCCGTTATCTGAGAAACCAATGCCATTCTTGTTCATCCTGATGCATCGGACTGCCTGCGCCACGTCAGGCTTGTCCATGATTGTGATCTCTTCGGGCTGTCCGTCAGCATTTAAGGTGAACACAACATATCCGCCCAGTCCTCCTGTGATAAGCGCGGTTGCATGAGCGATGGCCTTCTGCATGTGGGAGGTCTGCTCCTCCTGCGATGCTGCGATTTCTTCGGTGAATACCTGGCTCAGCGTGTAATATGTATCGCCCAGAGTGATTTCGTTGTATCTCTCCTGGAGGACGTTGTAATCTGTCCGGATAACCTTCGTGGTAAAGTCTACGCCAAGCTTTTTATAATAGACTCTGACAGCATCGCCCATCTTGACTCTCTCAAGTGGGGCGATGTCTTTGTATTCTTCCGTATCCCATAACGCCACAAATGAAACTGTGATGTTGTTTCTGACTTTCCATCCTTCGTTATTGGCCACATATGCCTCAGCGGCCGCGCGGAGCTGTGCCTCAGATGGTTTCTCATCCCACCTTTCTGAAAAGTCCACAGGCTTGATGATCTTGTACGGATACATGCTCGCATAGTTTGACATCACAACCTTTTCCGGAAGTGTCATGACGGTTGCCCCTCTGTCTGTCCAGTATGGTGTGATGCCCGTGTACACGTTTGTGATATCCAGCACGCTCTTGAGATCGGTGATGTTCTTGCCATATCTCAATGTAACGTGGTTATCTGTTCCCCTGTTAACTTTGAGACTCACGTTGAAGCGGTTAAATTCATAAGTGCCCTTGCCGTAAACGTCAAGGATGGATCCCTGTGATCCACAGAGAAGCTCCCTGGCATTTGTCGGCACATTCACCGCGAAATTCGCTGCGACTGATTTGTCTGTCACAAATTCAAAAGGATTTTCTACAGCTGAGTTTGTCTTGATACCCTCAAGCGCACTCACGCATGAGTTTGCCGAGAACGGCATTACTGTGATGCCGCTCAGTCTGTATGAAATGTGCTCAGCGTTGACCGTAACAATGCCGTTAAGCGGCTTGGTTATCATATAAATAATAAAAGGCTGTGTCTCACCACCATCAAAAGGCTTTGCAAGGATAATCCTGCCTTCCTGAATATCTTCGTAGTGTACGCCGGTGATGGGATATGTCATTTCAAGCTCATAAGTCGCGTTTTCTTCTTCGACGGCCCTGCATGAGATAGCATCAGCCAGACGGCCGATTCCATTAGATGTAAATTGTGTTTCAGTTCCTTCGTACAAAATAGGGATCATATAATCCACCACCACGGTGTGATATCTACCCGGGAGATATTTCCGGTCATAGACACGCCAACCTCTCCAGGTCTTATGATAATGTCATCCGTAAATGACACGTTTCCATTACAATTAATCGCTCCTTTATATGCGTCCATGATCTCGCAATCTATTTCCATATATGTACTGATTGCTGATATGATGATCGTCTCTGATCCGATTCCTACTGTTCCCTCTCCGGTACCATATATCTTAAGAAATGGCTTTGCAGGATAAAGAGTGCGGTTGAATATCTTGCCATTTGCAGTATATGTGACCGGCTCCTCACCACTTTTTAAAAAGCGTTGTGGTTTACAGTCAAATGATAAAGTGAATCCTCCGCTTCTATTTCTGCATCCATCCGGAGATACCTCTACATTTGACAGGTACCTGGCCATCCTGTACTCGTATGGATGATAGGTGTCCTCAAGCCGCTGGTATCCCTCAAATGAGGCCAGATAATTAAATAGCTCACTCGATCTGTCCGGAAGGTCCTGTCTGATATATGCGGGATAGTTCACCAGTATATTTTTAAAGTTGCCCATATCAAAAAGGAGCTTGCCATTCCTACCGGCAACCTCCTTCTCTTCAACATTTCTCTCTGGGGCGTTATACGTACCTTCACCAGATATAAGCACCCCCATTTCGAGGGTGCTCTTTCCTGCGTAAGTTAAAAAGCTGTTCATGCTCCTGCTGCTCCTCTTCTTATTGAGTGCATTGCTATCCTCTGCTCTATTACATCAGCCAGGGCTGATATATCCTGCCCGGGCGCTCCATATACTGTCAGGTTCACATTTGTTGTGCCCGCGTATGTTGTACTACCTCCCTGCATCGAAGATGCCATGCTTCCTGCCATACCATCCATTGCCTTCTGCAGCCTGGGTATATTCTGATCGATTCCCTTAATCATCGTGTCTATCATGTCAGGCATAAAGGTATCTGCTTTTGCCAGCGGTCCCACATCAGGAGTTGAGAAGTGTATATAACTTGCGATGGTGTCTGCCACATCTGCGGCTGCATCGGCCAGATCTCCGATCATATCCTTTATTCCATCGATGAGGGAGCTTATCATGTCGCGCCCCCAGTCATAAAAGCGGCTTGGGAGTGATGCCAGATAATCGATGGCATTCTCCATGCCTTCCTGAATGCTCGTCTTAACGTCAGCGATTTTCTGAGAAACGGAATCAACGATGTTCGAGAATATCTCCTTGAATTTATCCCAGATATTTGTGAGGGTTGTTGTGAGCCATTCCTTGATATGGGTCCACTTCTCTTCGATATTGTTTTTGATTTCGTCCACCTTGTTCTTGATAGTGGTCTTGACCTTTTCCCACATATCTGTGACTGTACTCTTAAGATTGACGCCGAATGTTGATATAACGCCTTCCCAGAATGCCACGCCAATATTCAATATGCCCTCTATCGCGTTAACAGCTCCGTCTATGATGGTCTCAACGCCTTCCCAAAAGCCTTCCCAGTCTCCTGTAAAGAGTGCGAAAAATGCCTGGATGATTCCCATGATGACTTCAACGATTCCGGAAATGAAATCTACTACTGGGCCGATTGTGGCAATGATGCCATTTACACAGGCCACTACAAGGGCAAAGATTCCCTCAAATACCGGTTCTAATGTGGTCATCAGTGAGTTGAATCTGTCTCCAAGCTCCTGCAGTTTCGGCTTCACCTCGTCAAGCATCTTGCTGAAATTATCCTTGAGCGTTCCGACAAGCTGATTGATAACATTTCTGAAATCCTCGCTCGTTGCGTACAGATATGCGAACCCTGCGGCAAATGCGGCAACTGCTGCCACCACAATACCGATGGGACCAGCGAGAGCTGTGAGAGCTGCTCCAAGGCCTCCTGTTGCGCCGCTTACCCCGGCCATTGATGTGATAAGTGTTCCAAGCCCACTTGTGATCTGTCCAACTACGGTGATGATGGAGCCGACTTTACTTACAAGCGTTCCAACTATGACAATAACCGGACCGATTGCTGCTGCCACCATTCCCCACTGAACTATATCTTTTTGTGTCTCAGTATCGAGATTCATAAACTCGTCTACAAGAGACTGGATTTTTTCAATTATTGGCGTCAGATACTCTGCCAGGAGACTTCCCAGTGTGGTCATCAGCACATCAATGGAGGACTTCAATTTTTCAATTGAGCCTCCGAATCCTGACATCATCGCATCCGACATTTCTCTTGTAGTGCCATCCACGTTTGAGAGGCTGTCGTTTAATGCCTGGACTTCTGCCGGAGCGGTGTTGATAACTGCAAGCCATGCGGACATCTGGTTTTTACCAAATATTGCTCCTGCTGCCGCCATCTGCTCCTGTTCGGATAGTTTTGAAAATGA
>RHMF01002522.1_pt1 | contig 13874 bp, 13 predicted proteins | sample 5365151 | NCBI WGS metagenome assembly RHMF01 (sample SAMN10266501, study PRJNA497801) | feces metagenome | isolation source: feces | host: Bos taurus | place: China: Prairie of Fairy Mountain | collected 2017-08-14 | reverse complement strand
CCTATTTGAGCTATTTTTTTGAAAGTGCCGTCTGCAAGTGGTGCAAAGCCAAATCCGTCTGCTCCAAGTACGGCTCCTGCGTGTATTATGCAATTATTTCCTATTACTGTGTCGTGATAGATTTTTACTCCTGCAAAAATTGTTACGTTGTCGCCTATTGTTACGTTGTCGCCAATGTATGTGTGTGGATAAATCTTACAATTCTTTCCTATTTTAGCATCTTGTGAAACGACTACAAACTCTCCTATGTAGGCTTCTTCGCCTACGGTTGCTTTTTGGTCAATAACGGCAAGAGAAGAAATGCCTTTTTTATTAAATCGATATTGATTATAGATTTCTAAAAGGTTTGCAAAACAAGAATAGGCGTCTTTTACTCTTATAAGTGTTGCTTCTATTTTTTCTTCTGCTACAAAATCTTGGTTTACTATGACTATGCTTGATTTTGTGGTGTAAATATATTGTGTGTATTTAGGATTTGCAAGGAAAGACAGACCTCCTTGTTCGCCTTCTTCTATTTTGCATAGTTTATTAACGATTACTTCTTCGTTTCCTTCAACAACTCCTTGTAATAATTGAGCTATTTGTTTTGCACTAAATTCCATAATTCTATTTTTATTCGGATAATTTAATATAAGGGCGAAGTTTGTTGTAGGTTTCTTCGTCCATTAAATGTATTTGTTTGATTTCTTCTATTGAGTTAAAGTCTTTTTCGTATTTTTTGCGAAAGCGTATCAGTGCTTTGGCAAGAGCAAAGTCAATATAGGGATGTCGTGCTAAGTATTTAGGGTCATCGCTATTGATATTGACTTTTCTAATCTCGGTTTTGCCTGCATAAAAATGTGGTTTGATTTGTTCAAAGGTTGCAGAGTCTATACTATAAACTTCTTTGAGTTGATTGACGCTGATATATCCTCCTAATTTTTGTCCGTACTTGTATATATTTCTTGCTCTCACCTTTCCTACTCCTCGAACTTCTTGAAGGTCTAAGGTGTCTGAGGCATTAAGATCTAAATAAACCGAATCTCTAATAGGAAACTGCAAAATAGTTTGTTCTTTGATTGTAATATTTTTTGATTCGTTGGCTTCTAAGGTGGAAAACTTGTCTTTTACAAAAAAAAATATCAAACCAAATCCCAATGCAATGCCAAATAGGAAATATATTGCGTTTTTATGACGGTTTGATATGCGTTTAAGACGAATTTTATTCTTCATTGAATAATTCTTCTATTGCTTTGTCTATTTCTTCTTTGTATAATTCTCTTTTTATCACTTTTCCATTTTCATCGGCTATGATATTGAAAGGAATTGTTTGGAAATCATATTTTGCAGTGAGTTCATGACCATTTCCCCACAAAGAAAGCCATGGCAAAGGATTTGTTTTTGTAAATTCTAACCATTCAACAGGTTGTAAATCCACTGAAATATTTACTATTTCTAAACCTTTGGAGTTGTATTTTTCGTATATCTTTTTGAGTTGTGGCAATTCTTCTTTGCAAGGCTTGCACCACGATGCCCAAAAACATACTAAGACGTATTTATGTGGCTTTATCATACTAAGACGTATTTATGTGGCTTTATATCTCGCTCTGTGTATTCTTTTTCGTCTCTATCTATTGCTGTAAAACTCAATATTGAGGAAGAAAGTGCTTTTTTCTGACGTTCAGCCAAGATTTTGCATAAATAATTCGCCCAAATATTGCTTTCTTCTACGCTAAGACATAGGTTTGAACATAAATCTATGATAGGGTTTTGGTCGTTTAGTTTAAACTGCATTAGTTGTCCTATCATAAGAGAGTAAACTAAGCCTGATTCTTTGTTTGTCTCGATATAGTTTTTATAAATATTAGTTTGTTTTGCGTAAACTTCTTTTGTGTTTTCAGGATTGCTTAAAAGGATTTTATTTTGTTCCATTAAGTCGTTATAAAATTTTGAAAATTCTTCTGCTTTCTTTGATCCAGAATAGGTTATTTTCAAATAATCCTCTTTTTGCAAATATTTATCAATTCCACTTATCTTTATTGTAAGGGTTTTGCCTTTTTCTAATGGTAAAGGTATGCCATAAGCGAATTGTTTGCTTGTGTCTTGAATCAACATCGTACAATCTTTGATTTTTTTGTCAAAAGAAATTGTATCAAAGACTATTTGTGCTTTACCATTTGTTATTTGCACGGTTTTTAATGTCTCTTGCTGACGTGAATCTATTTGATCGGGGGTTGCGTATATGATTGTGATTTCTCCTTGCGAGAGTTCTGGGACTTCTATCGCAAGTTCACTCTTGCTTGAACAAGAAGTGAAAGCAAGGAATGCAATAAATAGCGTGAATAAAAGGCTAATTTTTTTCATTTTCTTTATTCTTCTATTATCTCTCCAATAGGTTTACGAAGCACCATTTGCATTTGCTTCTTGATAATATATTGTCCTTTTTTGTTTAGCTTGTATGGTTTAAGCCAACCGCCCATTGCTTGAAATGCTCCTGGTTCTCCTTCTTTTGCAGAGAAGAAATAGTCTGATAATTCTTTTTCTTCAACTTTTTTACCAAGATAAATAGTGTCTAATTGAAAGGCTGTAAGATCTACTGTAAGGGTTTGAAGTTTTGTTTCTTTGTCTTTTTCTTTTTTAGTAGGTATTGATTTGTAGATTGGTTTGCCTTTATTGTCGTAAACTTTTGCGTAGAATTTTAATCTTGCGTCATTTTGTTGTAATTCTATTGGAACTCTTACGTTTATGATAGGTTGGAAATTTTCTTTGTTTTGACAAGAGTGGTAATCTGGCTGATGCTCTGCGTCAATTACTATATAACCTGCGTTTATTAGGTATTGCTTTTTGTGAGGGATTAAGTGATAGTTGCTTGTTAGTTCTTCAAAACTCATAAATTCTTTATAAGAAATATTGCATGTGTATTCTATTGTGTCTTTTGTGTGAGTTATTGATTCTAATGCTCCTTTTGGTATTGTTATGCTTGCGTGATTGCCCGATAGAACTGAGTCTTGTGATGGATAATAGTAGTCAAAGTATTCTCCAAGACAGCCTTCTGGGTCGTCTTCTATGAGTAATCTTACTTTTCCTACTAAATTGATTCCGTCTTTGGTTCTTTCTTCTTCGCTTTTGTTGTAAAGACTTGTCCATTTGAAGTCAAATGGCATTTTGTATTTGATGTAGTATGGCATTTCGCCACTGCAAGAGTGTGTATAGGTGCTTGGTGTTCGCTTTATTATAAATTCTGTTCCTTCTCTTGAAGAAAAATAGTTGAATATCATTGCTGCTCTGTCGCGAGCTAATGATGCGTTGAGTTCGTTCAATGGTTCTGCATCGTCAAAGGCATCTATTGTCATTTTATAGAACTTGGTATTTGCTTGTGCAAAGGCAATAGAATAAATACTGTCTAATATATTTAAGCCTTCTTCAGTGTAGTAGGCAGAAGATGGCTCAAAACAAATGTATGCTTCGATTTTTTCAGGATAATATGGTTCTGTTGGTTGTTGTTTCTTTGTTGTCTTACCTTTTTTTGGCTTTGGAGGTTGTGAAACCATTAGATAGTTACAACCATCGCCTTGAAGTCCAATGGCTTGTTGTGTTTGATTTGTTGTTTTCGTATTATCGGTTATTGGATTTCTTTCTCTTGCTGGTTGTGCTACAAGAGTTAATACGAATAAGTTTGCTATAAAAAAATATAATACTTTTTTCATTATGCTATTTACTTTTTATTAGTTCTTTAATTATTGTTTCTGCTGTGTATCCGTTTGCTTGTGCTTCATAATTGAGAACTATTCTATGACGAAGTGTAGCAAAGGCTATCGCATTTACATCTTCAATATCAGGAGAATACTTTCCGTTTAAGACTGCGTGTGCTTTTGCTCCCATTATTAAGTATTGAGAGGCACGAGGTCCTGCTCCCCATTGTAAATATTTGTTTGCGATTTCACTTCCTTTATTTCTGGTTTTTGAAACCAAAGAAACTACATAATCATATACATTATCGCTAACGGGAACTTTCTTTATAAGGTTTTGAATGTCAAGAATGTCTTGAATTTCTAATATTTTCTCTACCTCTATTGTTTTATCAGTTGTAGTGTTTTTTAGAATTTGTACTTCTTCTTCAAATGATGGATAGTCTAACCAAAGCATAAACATAAATCTGTCTAATTGTGCTTCTGGTAATGGATAGGTTCCTTCTTGTTCAATAGGGTTTTGGGTTGCTAAAACAAAGAAAGGTTCTTGCAAAGGATAGGTTTTTGCATTTACTGTTACTTTGTGTTCTTGCATTGCTTCTAATAAAGCGGATTGAGTTTTAGGTGGTGTTCGGTTTATTTCGTCTGCAAGTAATATGTTAGCAAATAAAGGTCCTTTTATAAAATCTAACTCTCTGTTTGTATTTAAAATTTCGCTCCCGATTATGTCAGAAGGCATCAAATCAGGAGTAAATTGTATTCTTTTATAGGTTAAGCCTAAGGTTTTTGCAATTGTATTGACTAAAAGAGTCTTTGCTAAGCCTGGAACGCCGACTAAAAGACAATGTCCGGAAGAAAGAATTGATATAAGTATTTGATTTACTATATCTTTTTGCCCAACAATAACTTTTGCAATTTCTTTTTTTAAAAGATTGCACTTATTTATTAAGCTATCTAATTGTTCTACTTGGTTCATTGTTTTATTTAGTCCAATTTAGTTTGAAGTCGCAAGATTGATAGTCCGCATCAATTTTAACATACGTTTTTTTCAATCTTTTATTTGCCCATTCTTTTATTATTTCTGTCTTTTTATTATCCAAAGCTGAGGCTTGAACCTTGTCATAATCAAGAGTTAAATCCACTTTATGAGCATCAGTTTTTCTATTTACTTTTATCAATCTATACGCTTCTGATAATTCTGTTTTGAATTTAACAGGTTTTGTGATTTCTCCTTGTTTCATCGCGTTAAAATCAACTTTCTCAATATTTGACATAGTTTCATTTATTACGTCTTTTGTAAAAATTGCACTTGCATTATAAGGATTTACTATCAAACCTTGATTTACCTTAGATGGATCGTCAGAATATTTTACTATCGCTTCTTCAAAGGTTATTTCTCCTTTGTCTATTTTTTCTTTTATTTCCTCTAATTCTTTGTAGGCTTCGCCTAATTGTTGTGAAGTTACTTTTGGTTGTAATAATATATGACGACAATTTACTTGATTTCCTCTTCTTTCAATCATTTGAATGATATGAAATCCATATTTGGTTTCTATAATTGGTGAAATCTCTCCATCTTGAAGAGCAAAAGCTGCATTTTCAAATTCTCCTACCATATCTCCTCTTGAAAAGAAACCTAACTCTCCACCTTTCTTTGCAGAAGCAGGGTCTTCTGAATAAAGAGTTGCTATTGTTGAGAATTTGGTTCCTTTAAGTATTCTTTCTCTATAATCATTTAGTCGAGCCTTAACACTTTCTTTTTCTTCCTCTGATATTTGTGGTATTTTAACTATTTGAGAAAACTCATACTCTTGCTCAATAGTTGGAAGAGAATCTTTGGGTATAGAATTATAAAAATCAACAACTTCTTGTGGAGTTACAGAAAGTGTTCCAGTGAGTTTTTGCTCAATTTGAGAAATCATAATGTTATCTCTAATAACATCCTTGAAGTAATCTTTGATTTCGCTTAATGATTTTCTCATTTGTCTCTCTAAATTTTCCTGAGAACCATAAGCACTAATCATATATCTTATTCTATTATCCATTTCTCTGTTTACTTCATCGTCTGTAACCTCTATTGAATCAACTTCTGCCTGATGAAGCATTAGTTTATTTATTAGCATTCCTTCTAATAAATCACATTTTGTTGCAAATTCATCTTCAATGATAAGTTTGCTATTCATTTTTTGTTGCAATAAAGCACCTTCTAATTCCGATTGTTTAATCATATTTTGCCCTACAATAGCTATTACCTTATCTACAACTACATCATTGCCGGTATTTTGTGCTATTGCAACAAAATTAAACATAGAAATCAAAACTGATAACGAGAATAATTTCTTCATAAATCCTCTATCTATTTTATGCTATCGTAAACTTGTTGATTTATTTTGTATTGATATTTTGCTCTTAAATCTTCTATCCATTGTTTTTCTAAGAATGATTGGTAATCAGATGTTACTAAACCTCTGCATTCATCTAATTGTTTTGGTTCACTCTCAATCCAAGAGTCTAATATCAAAAATGTTATTTTTTTATTCTTTGTTTCACAGAACTTAATCGCTCCTTTTTCTTCTAAAGTGTTTGTCCAGAATAAAGAATCCACCATCTTATTATCTCCCTTTTCATATTTATTCCACTTATAAACAATTTTCTTATTTATATCTGCAGATTCCTTGATCTTAAGTTTTTGAGATAATTTCGCTTTTGTTTCTTCGTTTGTCCAACCTTTACGAATTGCTTTTTTAAGTAGTTTTTCCACTTTCTCAGTGTTTTCCTTTTCTGTATCAATACTCCAAAGGGTCACACTCGCTCTTTTTCCCCAATAATATTTTGATTGATTGTCTGCAAAATATGTTTGTAACCCAAGTGTATCTATTAAAGATTTGTTCCAAACCATTTTATCTGTGATAGAAAAAATCAAAACTCCATCGCTAAATTCTTTCATATCCGATTTTATCTCAGGATATTTGTCTTCTAATTTGCTATCTGCATAATTCACAACTTGCTCTAAAACTACTGTGTTATAGACTTTTTCCAAGTACGCAGGAATATATTCAGCAGGTTGTATGCGTTGATGTTTTTCTATCTCTTTTGCTAAATCATAAACAGTGAAAGAAAAATCTCCTATTCTAAACAATTCAGAATTATTTGTAAAATCAGTAGGAATTGTCCAAGATGCAGCAAAGACCGAATCAGTAATTATTTTTTCAATCTCTTTTAACAAATCTTTATCTTCAACAAATCCATATTCTTTTTTGGATTTTTCTGCAAATGATTCCAGTGATTTGAAACTTCTTTCGTCTTTTGAAATTCTGTTTTCAATAGCACTCCTTTGTTGTTCTAAACTTGGAATTTCTTTATAGCGAATTGGCTTGATTATATGCCAACCAAAAGGTGTTTGAAAAGGTGCAGAAATCTCTCCTTCTTTTAATTTTGAGAGTTGCATAACATAATTTACAGGAATTGTGTTTATTTTTTGATTTTTCAAAACGCCTCCTGTGCTTACAGAAGACTTATCATCAGAATAAACTTTTACAAGAGAGTCAAATGAAACATTACCTTCTTGCAATTTTGCATAAACTTCATTGATTATTGTCTCACTTTCTTGTTCTGAACGTTTTTCTTTCCCCACCCAAATATGAGCTACGTCCACACTACTGCAAAAAGCAGGAATTTTATCTGTTAATTTAATGATGTGATAACCAAAACGTGTTTTTATAGGAGTGGATATTTCCCCTACATTCATAGAATAACAAGCATTTTCAAAAGGATAAATCATTGTCATTGAAGTAAAATATCCTAAATCACCACCATTCCCTTTATAGTTTTGTTCTTTTTTGTCTTTCGCCGAAGGATCGTCTGAATATTGCTTTGCTAAAACAGAAAAATCTTCTCCTTTTAATGCTCTTTCCCTAAGATTTATGGCTTTATTATAAGCATTGAGTGTATCAGTTGGGTTAGCATTTTCTGGCAACGCAATTAAAATATGAGATGCTCTAACAAACGTTTTTGTTCTTTCATAAGCTTCCTCTATCAACGACTGAGTTACTTGTGCATCATTAAGATATGGAACAATAAGTTGTTGTCTATACTTTTCAACTTCCTCTAAATAAGATTGAGCTGTATCTAATCCCAATTCTTTTGCTTGCAAAAGTTTTAGTTTATAGTTGATATAAAGATCAAGATAAGCATCTAAATCTGCCTTATTTATATTTCCAGGAGTAAGGTTATTTTTACTATACATTTTTAAGAACTCAGCCTTAGATATTTTCTCTCCTGCAACTTCCATGACAACGTCTTCATCTGTTTGAGCCATTAAATTAAGACTTAATGCCGAAACAAACAAAGCAAAAAGAACAAATATTTTTTTCATCTTCAAATTATCTTGAATAGTTTGGTGCTTCTTTTGTAATTGTAATGTCGTGTGGGTGACTTTCCGCATAGCCTGCTGCAGTTATTTTGATGAATTTTGCTTTTCTTAAAGCTTCTACATCAATACTTCCTGTGTATCCCATTCCTGCTTTCAAGCCTCCAACAAGTTGATAAATAACTTCGCTAACTGTTCCTTTGTATGGAACACGTCCAACAATACCTTCTGGAACTAATTTCTTAATATCGTCTTCCATATCTTGGAAATAACGATCTTTTGAACCTTGTTGCATTGCGTCAAGTGAGCCCATACCTCTGTAAGACTTGAATTTTCTTCCTTCCATAATGATTGTGTCTCCTGGACTTTCTTCTACACCTGCCAAAAGACTTCCTGCCATAATTGTACTTGCGCCAGCAGCTAACGCTTTTACGATATCTCCAGAATAACGAATACCTCCGTCAGCAATCACAGGTACTCCTCTTCCTTCCAAAGCCTTTGCAACATCATAAACGGCTGTTAATTGAGGTACACCTATACCTGCCATAACTCTTGTAGTACAAATACTTCCTGGTCCAATACCTACTTTTACTGCATCTGCGCCTGCGTCAGCAAGTGCAACAGCTGCTTCTGCAGTTGCGATATTTCCACAAACAATATCAATATTTGGATATTTAGGTTTCACTCTTTTAAGAGTATCAATTACGTTTTTAGAATGTCCATGCGCAGTATCGATAACAATAGCATCAACACCTGCTGCGACAACAGCATCAATTCTTTCATCCATATCGCGAGTTACACCTATACCAGCAGCAACTCTCAAACGTCCCATTTTATCTTTACAAGCGTTTGGACGTTCTTTTAATTTTATTATGTCTCTATATGTTATTAAACCTACAAGTTTTCCAGCAGAATCAACAACTGGCAACTTTTCTATTCTGTGATTTTGCAAAATATCAGCTGCTTGCTCAAAGTCTGTACCTTGTGGAGCAGTGATAACTTCTTTTGTCATAATTTCACGAATAGGACGATTTATGTTTCTCTCAAAACGCAAATCTCTATTAGTAACAATACCTATTAATTTTTCATTATTATCCACAACAGGTATCCCTCCAATAGAATATTCCTTCATCATTCTAAGAGCATCTTTCACGATAGCATTTTCACTCAAAGTTATAGGGTCGGTAATCATACCATTCTCAGCCCTTTTTACTTTTAGAACTTCTGCAGCTTGCTTTTCAATTGACATATTTTTGTGTAAGACACCTATTCCCCCTTCTTGCGCCATTGCAATAGCCAATTTTGCTTCTGTTACTGTATCCATAGCCGCAGAAACAATAGGAATATTTACCGCAATATTACGGCTGAACATTGAGTTCACTCTTACATCTCTTGGAATTATTTCTGAATATGCAGGAACCAACAAAACATCATCGTAAGTAAGTCCCTCTCCTACAAATTTTTTAGAATCTGAAAACATTTCTCAATATATTTTCGTGCAAAAATACTATTTTTTTTGAAATAATCAACTAATTTTTAATACTAAAAGGAATAAGTTGATAAAATCTTTCTTTCGTTGCAATTACCAAAAATTCAGAAAAAATAACAAAAGTCTGTCAAAACGATATAAACATTATTATAGAAGACTAAACATTATAGCAAATTATTTTTTTATTTTTTAGTGAATTAACACAACATTACGCCGATTTATTTGTTTTAAATAAAGAACCAAATAATTTTTTATTATGAAATTATATAATAACATTTTAATAGTAACCGATTTTAATGAAACATCTTTGAATTTGTGTCTAAGAAGTTATAAACATTTATTCTCAAAAAACTCTTCCTTACATCTACTTAATGTTGTTGAAGAAAACGGATTTTTTAGCAGACTATTCGCATCTTATAACAATACTTTGGAAGATTGTGTCAAATCAAAATTTCCTTTAATCAAAGAAAGTATCAAAAATTCTTTTGGAGTAGAAGTTATCCCGTAAAAAAAGGAAATATCTCAAAAGAAATAGTAAATTTCTGTCAAGAAGAAAATATTGACTTGATAATACTTTTAGTTTCTAACGAAGAGACAACAGAAGTCTTAGGAGCAAATACTCATAAGTTGCTAAGACTAACACATATTCCTATTTTGGCACTTAAACAAAGTTATCAAGAAAAAGAAATCAAAAACATATTGATTCCATTAGAACTTTACCTAAGCAGTCGTCAAAAAGTAGCAGATGCAATCGCTTGGGCAAAACACTTTAACGCAAAGATAACAATATGTTCTGGCATTTGGGACAAAGAAAAAGAGATTATATTTAGAGTAAACAAAATAGGTGAAAATGTAAAGGAATTTATAAAATCAAAAGGTGTTGATTGCGATTGGGTAATCTTTGAAAACTTACATAGTAGCAAAGATTTTACAAAAAAAATCATCAATTACGCAAACTCACCTAACACAAACGTAGACATTGTTATGGTTATGAATAAAGATGAAAGCGAAGAATTTAGAATAGATGATAGAGGCAGAGAAATCATACGTCTATCGCGAACTCCTGTTCTTTGTATTCCCTTAAAAAAAATAGGAATGTCTGCTAATTTCCTATAAAATTAAGAAGGTTTTTCCTGTTTAATCAATTTGATTAGCATAAGTAAAGCTTGATTGCTTACTCTTTCAATAAAATTATCGCGAGTAGTCGGAAAGAAATACTTTTCGGCTACTTTCGTTTTAGAAGAACAAACACTTATCCACACTGTTCCAATAGGTTTTTCTTCACTTCCTCCCTCCGGTCCTGCAATTCCTGTTGTAGAAATCGCGTAATCTGTTTGCAAAGCCCTCATTACTCCCTCTGACATTTGCAATGCTACTTCTTTACTAACTGCTCCAAATTTTAATAGACTATCTTTCTCTACTCCTAAAATATTTTCTTTTGTTTGATTAGCGTATGCGGTTACGCTTCCTTTAAAATATTTTGATGAACCTGCATTTGAAGTAATTAAATGAGCGATATATCCACCTGTACAACTCTCTGCGACACTTAAAGTTTTGTTTAAAGAAATTAACTCTTTGCCTAAAATTGCTGCAACATTGTCTATTTCAAATCCCATAAAGTATTCTTTTGTCAAGGCAATAAGTTGATTTACTTTTTCATCAAGAATTTTTTCTAAATCTATATCTTCATCGGTTTTTGCAGTAAGTCTTAGACGTATTGTATTGCTTTTTGGCAAGTATGCTAAGGAAATATATTTAGGAAGAGTGTCTTCAAAATCGCAAATCATATCTGAAAGAAAACTTTCGCCAATGTTCGCATACAAAAGAGTCTTATGAAGAATTTTTGTGCGTTGATTGAAAAATTTCTGCATAATTTCAATCACTTTTTCCATCATTAGTCGCATTTCAAAAGGCACTCCCGGCATTGAAACAATCAATTTGCCATTTTTTTCAAAACACATACCCGGTGCTGTGCCAACAGGATTAAAAATTACTTTGCATTTCTCAGGCACTAAGGCTTGTGCACGATTTGTTTCAGTAAAAGGAAGTTGCTTTCTTGTAAAATAAGATTTTACATGTTCCTCTACTTCTTTGTTTATAATCAAACTGCTTTCAAAATATTCAGCTAAGATTTTTTTTGTAATATCATCTTTCGTAGGTCCAAGTCCTCCTGTTATCAATACGCAATCTGCTCTTTTCAAAGCGATGTCTAAACTTTCTCTTATTTGATTTCCACTATCCCCAATAACGCTTGTCGCCAAAACATTAAAGCCATAGGAATTTAACTTTTGAGCCATTTGACTTGCATTAGTGTTTACGACTTGTCCTATCAAGAGTTCCTCTCCTATATTGATAATTTCAACTTGTACCATAATGATTTATCCCCTTTGTTTTACCTTATAATTTTTTTGAACTAAATAATCCATCACTTTTTGACGAAAATCACCTTGCAAAAGTATTTCTCCATTCTTCACAGTGCCTCCAACACCACATTTATTCTTTAATTCTTTGCCTAAAATTTCTAAATCCTCACTTGTTCCTACAAATCCTGTAATTAAAGTTACTTGTTTACCTGCTCGTTGTTTTTTATCCAATTGCACATATAATTTCTGCTGATTATTAGGCAAGGTTTCTTGTTCAAATTCTTCTATTTCTTCGTATTGAAAGTCAGGATTAGTTGAATAAACAACTCCTATTCTATTACTATTCTTCTTACTCATATTTTTTATTTAACTATTACTTTTAACGATGATGGGATAACTTCAAATTCTAAGTCATCTTGAATTTCCATATACTCGCCATCAATATTTATTCCTAAGGTTTGCGAATTAAAAACTTTAACTTTTCTTGCTTTGTAGGTATTTACGTAAATTGACATATCAAAATTCTTAAAGAAAAGTAACTGTGCAGTCCACGGAAGTAAGGGTAAAGGCGGTTTTTTAACAACTACTATATCTAATAAGCCATCATTTAACTCTGCATGAGGAGCAATTTCTGTATTAAAACCGAATTGTGTTGAGTTTGCAAAGCTTATGAAAAGTGCTTGTGTTTCTATAATTCTTCCATCTATCTCTAATTTATAGTTTTTAGGCAAATAAGTTGGGTAATGTTGCAAAACCAACTTCAAATAAGGCTGAAATCCGCGTGAGCGTACTTTTGAAAATTCTTTTGCAATCAAAGCATCAAATCCTATACCTGCAATCGAAGCGTAAATAGTGTTATTGAGGCTTATAGTATCAATATCTATGATTTTTTTATTGTTTATAGTTTGCATTGCTTCTTTTATAGAAAGCGGAATATTCAAACAGCGTGCTAATCCATTGCCACTGCCTGTTGGAATAATACCTAAGGTTGCTCCTGTTGAGAAAAGTCCCTTTACACAATCGTTTATCGAACCGTCTCCGCCGACTGCAACAATTATATCATAGTTTTTGATTACCGAAGCAATAGCAATAGCCGTTGCGTGATGAGGATAGGAAGTATAAGCAATCTTATAGTCAAATTTTTCTTTATCAAGATATTTTTCAACTGCGTTCTCTATCTTTTTTTGTTTGCCTACCCCTGAAATTGGATTGACAATAAACAATATTTTATCTTTTTCCAAAGAGGACATAACTAATTCCTATTTTGAAACTATTGTTTTATTCTCTATAATCGTATTGTTGTATTGTTGAATAAAGGCTTGAGTAAATTTGAGATGCTTTTGAGTTATTTGTTTTTGCTCATTTGCTATATTATTTTTTAGACCTTTATCTTTTTCTACATCAAAAAGTTCTATTGAACCGTCTTGTTTGTATTTGCTTAAATAGTTTCCTATCATTAAAAGATACTCTCCGTTAGAGTAATAGATATAATATTTATCTTTTTCAGAAAATGGACACTTCTTCCAAAAGTGAATATTTTTTCATTTTCAATGTTTAGTAAATCTATTACTGTCGGATACACATCTATTTGTTGAACAAATTGTTTGCTAATAATGTTTTGCTTCATTTTTGGATGATAAACAATCATTGGAATTTTGAATAATCCTAATTGAGTCTTGAAATCTTTTCCTTCTGTCAAGCCACTATGATCGGAAGTAATGATAAATAAAGTATTTTCAAACCAATCGCATTTTGAAGCTTCATTAAAAAATCTTCTTAAAGCATAATCTGTGTAAGAAACCGTTTCGTGAACAATTAATGTGCCTTTTGAGAATTTGTTTTTATGCTCTTCGGGCATTGTATATGGGTGATGAGAAGATAAAGTAAAGAATGCCGCATGGAAAGGCTTGGTTAAAGTATCCATTTGTTTAACACAATATTGCAAAAAAGGCTCATCGAAAATTCCCCAATTACCATCGTAATCT
>RHMF01000808.1_pt1 | contig 13879 bp, 9 predicted proteins | sample 5365151 | NCBI WGS metagenome assembly RHMF01 (sample SAMN10266501, study PRJNA497801) | feces metagenome | isolation source: feces | host: Bos taurus | place: China: Prairie of Fairy Mountain | collected 2017-08-14 | reverse complement strand
TGCTCGATATCCTGATTATTCTGGACGCTATGAAGGTTTCGTCAGGGAGTAAATCATCGTCCAATGCAGTTTGTCGGTTGTGCCCTTTAACCGTTTTTCTGACAATTCAAAAATCCGTTCTTGTAATAGTTTCCATGCGCCTGCCTCCTCGCTGATGTGGTAAATATCACTATCTTTACCAAGATTCTTGTTTGCTTCCTCATTGACAGCTCTCAGCAAAGCACGCTGGAGAATTTTGTCGGCATCAGAAAGCTTTGGTACATCGAAGAATAACTTATAAAGATCATTCATGTAATCACTCAATGTGTACGGATCATCCGATAGTGATGAAGATAATACGATCTTAGAGGACCGTTTGACAAGGTCGCTCGCTATCTTGGCAAGCATAGTGGCTGCAGGGAGTTGAGCTAACGGAAGTGTCGAAAGCAGCTGTTGGTTGTTGAGCCAGTCGGACTGTCGTAAATGTTTTGCCAGCCACTCCACTGACTCCTGCTGTATTTGACGCGGGACAGACTTGTTGTGACGGTTTCGAATTGAGTCGGTCAGATTGACACGGATACCACCCACATTGTGGGCTACACTACGCATCAGCACCTCATAGTGCTCAACCAACGACTCATACATTTTTTTCCGCAAACGCGCATTGTCACCACCAGGTAACCATTCTTCCAAATGATTCAACACATATTTCAGATTTGTAATCGACAGATTGCCCGTTTTGATTGGATCGTTTCCCAAATCATAAATCAACGATGTTGGGTCGCTGCCGTTGCCCCACTGCTGGCGTCCGTAATGACAATAAGGATTCTCCAAATACTTGTCGAGTCGTTTTTCTACCACTGCATAATCATCCTTTATACTGAGCGAAGGAGGAGTAGGTCGATAGATATAGTCGATAAGCATGCGATCGTAATCGCCCAAACGGGTAGACATCAGAGGAATATCGGTATTGCCAATGGGCACAATATAATTATAAAAGATGTAATCCATCGTGGAGGCTGTGATTCCATGCTCTCTGACGAAGTCTGCTTTCAGTAAAGAATCCGTTGGATAGACTGCCGATCCTCCCATATTATGAGCTAAACCAAGTGTATGACCAATTTCATGAGCTAATGTAATCTGAATGGTGGAAGCCAACAGGTCCTCAGGAAATTTTCCTGACCGGATGGCAGGATTGGCATGAGCCGTCTGCACATAACAGAATCGGTTCATAATTTCAAGCATCGAACCCCATACATAAACGGAAGCACTCAGCACCTCGCCACTTGTCGGATCAGTCCAACTGGGCCCCTGGGCACCCCCTCGGTCTGTAGGGATGTATCGGATACAACTGAATTTCAAGTTGTCTTCATCGAACTCCGGATCATCTATAGGATAGTCACGTACAGCGATGACATCCTTCAGTCCGATGCGTTCAAAAGCGTCGTTCCAATCCAATATACCTCTTTTAATGGGCTCTTTCCAATTTTCGGGAAAAGCATTGTCAACATAGTAGACAATCTGCTGTTTGGGGGTTACCGTCTCTCCCCTTTTCCAGGCTTCGTAATCTGAAGGCTCTACTCGCCAGCGCTCCACATATTCTACGTCCTCGATAAAATCACTCTTCTCAAAGTCAAGATGCTTCTTGTCGGTGGTAAAAAGCCCTATCCGATTATCCCCCAGACGAGGACGCATTTTCTGTTCGGGAAGCAGCAGCATACTACCAACGACTTCGGCAGAACAGATTTTGGGACGTTCGCGGCTTTTCTCGTCGTGGGAGAATGACAGGATGCTACGTATAGAGAAATTATTGCTAAACGACTTGCAACTTGCTACATAACTTAACTTGGGGTCAAAAACTACCTTTGCTTTGCTGAACCATGAAGAGAATGGTGACAAGATACGATCTGACAGAAATAGGTCGGTGGCATCAATGGTGACGACACCCTTGTCATCTGAAGACACGACAGGAAAACGCATCAGATAGCCATCCATATAATTATCGCGGATAGACTGAATGCTGAGTGAATCTGCAGGATTGCCTACTACAGGTGTGTTGACACGCCTCAGCCATACAGCATCGCCAACCTGTTCTAAGCGGACATGAAGCGTTGAGGGGCGAGTGCCCACCTCCATCCATTTATAGTGATCTGTCTTTGAAACACATCCTGACAACAGATACTCGCGATGGAAACAAGCCTTCGGGATGTCCAGCCATACGCGTCCACCCTCAATACGCGGATGGGGAATGTCATCTGCAAAAAGTGGCATTGCCACCATCGTCAGGATGGCAGCTATGCCCAAGTGAAAATAAATGAACCTAAAATTCATCAAAAAAACTATACTAACTGTATGACAAAAGAGTTTTCTAATATCCCAGATTTTGTGGTAACAGATTGGGGTCGTTATCGATAGCAGTCTGTGGGACAGGCCACAACAGGTTATGTCCGTCATCGGCAATATCCATCGTCTCTGAAGCCTGCGGACGACTGCCTGCTGTCTCGCCAGGCTGATACTTACGGAAGGAGAGCACGGCCTTCTTACCAGCCTCGCCAGAGTTGAACCAGCGGCGCAAATCATACCAGCGATGACCTTCGGCATAGAACTCTACGCGTCGCTCTGCCATAATTTTGTCGATGAAATTATCGGTAGTGATGTCAACGCCTGCCTCTAGAGTCTTCAGACCACGGACTTTACGTAGTTGGTTCAGACGCTCTACACCAGCAGGATAACCCTGCGCCTCAGCAGAGATGAGATACAATTCTGCAATGCGGATAACAGGCCAAGGGTCAGCAGCGTTGTAGCTGGGATACTTCACGCAGTCCCACGTCTCTGCTCCGTTTGCCAGCTTAAGGTGCCGAACGGTGGGATCTTTACGCAAATCGCCTTCTTCGAAAGCATTGAAGGCAGCCAAGTCAACCTGATTCTCATAGCGCCCCTGTTCACCATAACCAGCAGATCCACTGCCGTTCTCGGCCTCATAGAGATTCACGATGTCAGAACGCATGAACCAACCATCGGAACCAGAGTCGCCATTCAAGTTTGTCCACTGGAGAATGATCTCATTAGAAGATTTGGAGTGCCAGATGTCAGCGAAGTTTACAGCCAGTTCGAACTGCCCGGAGGCAATAATTTCTTCAGCCAGTTGTCGTGCACGTGTCTTATCCTGAACTGCAGCAGGGCCAATGAGCAACGTGCGGGCCAAAAGAGCCTTCGCTGCCACCTTGCTAACATAACCACGATCAGAAAACTCTGGTGCATATTGCACACCGTACTCCAAGTCGGCAACCACCTGCTTCCAGATTTCGGCCTCTGGGGTACGTGCCACCAATTCATCTGTTACCTCCAACAACAGCGGGGCATCGCCCCAGTGCTGGGCGATACGGGTGTAAAGCCAAGCACGGATAACACGAGCCTGTGCTGCTATTTTTGTCTGGGCTTCAGTGGGGTTATTGATGTTGTCTATCAAGTTGATGAGGTTATTGGCCAACTGGACATATTTATAATGGCTGTTCCAAAGAGAGTTGATGTCACTGCTGGTACTTGCTGTCTTGCCGTTATTGTCGATGTCTGGCCACCAGCCTGGACTGGTTAGGTTGTCTGCTGCAATATCGTCAATATTTATTTTGATGCTCTGGGCGCCATCATAAACACCCGTCAACAAGTTCTCATAGTCGCTAGCCGTCAGCGAGGCATCAGAGACTGATGTGGTGGGAAAGTAATCCAGATTGCAAGCCGAGAGGCTCAAGGATGCTAATACAATAATTATCTTGTTAGTTTTCATATTTTGTCCTCCAAAGTTTTAAAAAGTCAAATTGATACCGAATACATACGAACGAAGCTGAGGTACAGAACCTGAGTCATAACCGCGATAGGTAGTGCGGCTGGGGAACATGGCCACCTCAGGATCGAAACCATCATAACTGCTGAATGTGTACAAGTTATGCACCGTAGCGTAGAGACGCAGGTTGCTGATACCCAAATGCTTGGTAATTGAAACAGGCAAAGTGTAACCCAATGAGATGTTGCGTATCTTCAGGTAATCGGCACTCTCCAGATAGCGTGTAGTATAATTGATGGTGTTGTTTGTATATGCTGCACCATTGGCCACAGCACGAGGTTTATCACCCGAGGTATTGGTCTCCGTCCAACGATCTTCCCACTCTGAGCGCAGGATGGAATAACCATTGGCATGACCGCCCTGATTACCTGCACCAGTATATTTCCATGCCGCATAGAGCTTTGCACCTAACGAATACTGCAGGTCGATACTCAGGTCAAAGCCCTTATAGCTGAAGTTATTCGACAGTGAGCCAAACACCTTTGGGAATGGACTGCCACAAATGACACGGTCTTCTGAATTGATGGTGCCATCGCCATTCTTATCATAGTATTTCACATCACCAGGGCGAATACCCTTGTCCCAGAGTGCCTGTCCGCCAGGCTGGGCAAGGATCTCTTCTTTCGACTGATAGATACCATCGGCCCTGATCATATAGAAGGCTGCCATTGGCTCACCCACTTGCAGAATATTACAATATCCGGTTGTGATATATGGCTCTTCTCCTTGTGCATTCTTTACCAGTCCGGTCACTTTGTTCTTGGCGTAGGTGAAGTTCAGGCGACTATCCCACTTGAAGCGACCTGTAAGATTATGAGTCGTGATGCTTAATTCAATACCAGTATTGGTGATGTTACCTACATTAGATGTTATACTGCTATAACCACTCAACGAGTTAATGCTATGCGTTAGCAGCAGATCGTGAGTATCCTTCTTATACCAGTCGAAAATCAGTTCTACACGACGGTTCAGCAGGATAGCATCAAAACCGAGGTCGTACTGAAGAGTCTTCTCCCAAGTCAAGTCTGGGTTTGGTTTGTATGTGGGGAATCCATAGCCAGAATTACCATTATACTTAACACCACTGGCAGAATAGGTCTGGTGATATTCGTAGTTGCCGATGCCTTCCTGATTTCCTGTGTAACCGATACTGGCACGGATCTTCAGATCGTTTACGATTTTATTAGCTTTCCAGAATTTCTCCTCCGACACCTTCCATCCGGCAGAGGCAGCAGGGAAGTAGCCTACCCGTTTGCTGGGAGAGAATTTAGACGATGCGTCACTACGAAACGACAGTTCCAACAGATAGCGATCAGCATAGCTCAGGTTGGCACGTGCAAAGAAGGATTGCAGCGCATTCTTTTCGACATACGATCCACCATAAGTGATTTCTCCGGCTGAGTCGAGATAGATAAGTGCAGGTGATACGAAGTTGATGCCATCGACATAAGCGTTATCCACTTTCGTTTTCTGATAGCTGTATCCTGCCAACACCTTTAGGTTTAGGGCGTCCCATGTATGTGTATAATCGAGAGTATGTTCAGCCAGTTCTGTAAAGGTGAAGGCACGCCCGTCGACTGTTTCGCCATTTACGCTCGAGCCTTGCAGCGAGGTGGAGGGCCAGACTTGCAACTCATGCAGGATATTATAGTCGCCACCCAGATTCAAATGATAATAAAGGTTTGGCAATATCTGTAATGTTCCTTTCAGGTTTACCAAGGCACGATACTTCTTGGAGTGTTGTGGCTCTTCCTGGATCAGCTGAACAGGATTCCGTCCTCCATTATTGACGCTGCTGTAGCCACCGCTTTCATTATATACGGGATAGTCGGGCGATACGAAGAGAGCATTTCTCCAAGGCGAGTAGATGTTTCCATCTCCTGTCGCACGCCAGGTGTCGGAAATGCTCAGTGCGATATTTGCATCGACATGGATGCGTTTATTCAACTGATGACTGATGTTAGTGCGCAAGTTATAGCGTTCATAGCTGGTGTTGATGATGGCACCTTCCTGTTTGTAGTAGCCACCGGAAGCATAGAACTGCGTACGTTCGTTACCTCCTGATATGGTAAGCTGATGATTTGTCTGCAAACCGTTATGTGTAATCTCGTCGAGCCAATTGGTGTCAGCGCCCGGCACCGCTGCAGAGATGTGCTGCTTATAAGCTGCATCGCCCGCCGAAAGTCCCAGAGAAGTATTGTAATTATCAATAGCCTCATTGCGTGCTGCAACATATTCCGAGGCGTTCAGGAAATCAAGTTTCTTTTGAAGATTTTGGAAACCAATGTAAGAATCGAGCGTCACCTTCGTGCGACCTGCTGCACCTTTCTTGGTAGTGATCAGGATGACACCATTTGATGCACGCGAGCCATAAAGGGCTGCTGCAGAGGCATCCTTAAGCACCTCGACACTGGCAATGTCGTTTGGGTTCAAATCGGCAATTCCGCTAAGTGAGTTACCTTGATAGCCTCCAATATCTGAAAGATCCTTGGAAACAACAGGCAGTCCGTCGACAACATACAATGGCTCATTACCTGCAGAAATACTACTTGTTCCGCGCACATTGATACTGACGGCGCCACCAGGAGCACCAGTGGCCTGAGTGACCTGCACGCCGCTCAGTTTTCCTTCAAGCGATTGCTCCACGCTAGTGATAGGGTTCTTCAGCAGTTCCTTACCATCTACGGAACTGATAGCACCTGTCAGATCACGGCGTTTCTGTGATCCATAAGCCACTACCACGACGCCATCGAGAGAGAAACGCTGTGTACGAAGGACGATAGTCCCCACATTGTCAGTCTCTTCGTAGATATCAAGATCATAAGGGTCATAACCAACATAGTTGATCTTCACCTGAACGGGATATTTGGTACCCTTACCAAGGTTCAGTTTGAAAATACCATCGGCATCTGTCGTGACACCTGTTTTATTGTTGCCTTCTTTAACTACCACACCGATTAATGGTTCTTGATCAGCATTGACAACCTTTCCTGTGACGACCTGCGCCTTCAGCTCTGATGTGAGGGCCAGAAGAGCGGTCACAAATAAAATGAGTTGTTTCTTCATACCTATTTTAATTTTTATGTTCAACTAATTATCTTTCTATTACTTACTCTGAGCAGTATATTCAGTGCGAATCTTAGTTATCTGACTATCCGCCAACTGCTCATCTATCTGCAACAGCCCATAGTTGTGGGCAAGGTTGCTTTCGGAAGTGAGGATCCAAGATAGGAAATCTTCAAGTTCCTTGTCGAATTTCTTGAAAACTATTCCTACTTTTCCGATAGGAACCTCTTCTGTCGGATATTGTTCCAGAAGCAGTATCAACGAATCGAGCGAGACAGCATCTGTGAGCCCTTTCTCCAATTCTTTTCTCGTATCAAGAAGTGGAAGTGAAAGTCCTTTTTTCAGATGACGACTGTCGAGGTCGAAAATGTTAGACAATGCACTAAATGACACACCAAAGGGATCCTTTATGACAGCTGCCGTCAGGTATGCGTCGTCACCGGCAATTCTCCGTCCTCTCAAATTCTCTGTTTCTTCATTGAAAAATCCGGCAAACGTTTCCGATAAAGAGGCAGGATTGTTTGCGCTATATACAACAAGCTGCTTCTGTCGCTTCTCCTGCTTGGTTAGCTCTTCTTCACTAGTAAAGTTCTCATGCTCAAAGAAGATGTTACGCATTCGCTTACTATTGAGTTTTTTGTAGTTTAATATCTGTTCTGCTTCTGACCCCGAGGTTGTAAACGGCAGAATGGCATATCTTGCAAAGAAAATAACATTGTCAGCATTTGCTGCCTCTTTCTCATAAGGTAATACAGTCAATTCTGATTCGTTCTTACAACCACAGCCTTTTAATATTTGGAAATGCACATGGGGAGCCACCTTCTTGTAATCTTCCACCCACTTCTCAACCAGCGGGCGAGTAAACCGCGGTGTGCTGATAGTGTGAACCTGGGCTAAGGTCATGGCTGACACGAATGATAAAATAAAAACAATCTTTAATCTCATTTTACTTTTCTTTTTAAATGTTACCGAGTGCAAAGGTACGGTGTTCCCAGCTCACCTACAATACCGACCTGAGGGTATTCTGCTCACACAAATGTGGTATTCAAACAAAAAAGAGCGACTTCATATTGAAGCCGCCCCTATTTCTCTACAGTATATAGCTGTTATTTGACTACTTCTACTGTATAGTTTATTTTCTTGAAACTGTCCTGAATCTTGGCGGCATCGGTTTTCTGACTATCATAGCCGACAGTAACAACCTTTGTTTCTAGATTAATGGCGACATCCTTAACACCATCTACACTACTCAGCAAATTCTTTACTTTGTTAGCACAACCGCCGCAACTCATCTGAGTAGCTTTAAACTTGACAACATCTCCTTCTATCACTGCTGTCTCAGGATTAGTCTTCTTTGAACCACAGCGGCATCCCTTCTTCTCTGCAGGCTTAGCTTCAGTCTGTTCTGGCTTTTTACCTGAACCACACTTGCAACCGCCGCCACCGCAACAGCCACCTTTCTTTTCTGCTTTAGGAACTGCTGGTGCTGAATCATTGCCTGCAACTGTTGCTACATAATTAATCTTCTTGAAACCTGCAATGATGTTCTCAACATCTGTCTTGTCCGCATCATACTGAATGGTTACTGTCTTAGTAGTAAGATCAGTCTGAATATCCTTAATTCCTTTTTCGAACTTCAGGTTAGACTTGATCTTGTTCTCACAACTTGAACAGTGCATTTCGGGAGCAGTGTTCAATACAACTGTCTTGATGTCCTTGGCAGAGCAGACTGCTGCGATTGCCAGGCTCAGTAATAAAAACTTTGTTCTCATAACCTTAATTTTTTAATGATAAATTATAATTTTTTCCAATTTAATCTTACACCAATATAATAAACAGCTCCATGAACAGGTCCCCAGATCATCGTTGAATCAAAATTTGAGCCCCATGGATCGTTAGCTCCGATGATTGGGTTTTTCTGTTTGAAACCGGTAATATTCTCACCTCCTGCATAAATACTCCAATGACGGAAGAAGCGGGTCACTTGTGCACTCAGCTGTTCATAACCTTTATATCGCTCGTCCCATGAAGGAAGTCCATCGACGGTCGTATAGGCAGTAGGCATTCTTCCGCCACCATTCAGCTGCAGGGTCACATCAAACTGCCACTTACCAAGCCCCGGTGCATAGGAAGCCGTCAATAAGCCTTTATATTTATTGGTCAATGGCTTCTCTCTCAGCTCACCGTTATAGGTTGATTTCACATTCGTCCGACGATAGGTGGCTGTCAGTGTAAATCCTTTGAAGAAAGGATAAGTAGCCTCTATCTGGTACGTGTGGGAATAACTGTCACCATTAAGGTTGGTAAAGTGAACGGCGTGCGGATCTGTGTCAAGGTCTACCAGCAACTGACGCTGGAAGTTCGTATAATAGTACTCTGCGTTCAGTTCCAATGTCTTTCCACCAATTGGTATCTTTAAGGCTGCACTTATACCATAGTTCCAAGCTGCTTCTTGGTCCAGATTCTCATCAATGATAATCTGACGTCCACTGGCCAACAGAAAGTTGTTTTCTGCCAATACGTGGTTAGTACGGTAACCCTTTCCCACGCTTGCTCGAAGGGTAACAACTTCATTGGGCGAATATTTGAGATGCACCCTTGGTGTGATGAAACTGCCGTAAATATTACTATGGTCCCATCTCAAACCTCCCATCACCGTGAACTTATCTCCCCACTTGTAAGTGTATTGTGCATAAGCACCAGGAGTCGTTTCCTCATCGCGTTCTTCCTGCTCTTTGCCTGTCATCGCATTTTCCAGACGAAAGCGCTGATCATACAGATCGTGGTTTATGCTGATACCTGTAGAGATATTGTGATGCTCACCAAAATCACTTTCGAACATCAACGAGGCATATCCATTACGTTGATCTGTATTATAGTATTTGTGTCCATACACAGCATTTTCGTGGTGTAACGAACCTGAAAGTATAAGCGCCACGTTTGTCGCACGTTCTTTGTCAAATATATAGGCATTTTTTGTGAAAGCCTCATATCTTTCATTCGTAATATCAATCAAATAGGGATGACTGGTATTAGTGGAATGATGGCCAGCCTGACCACCTTCACGATGTTCTTTCAAACCCTTGACTGAGGCTTGAAACACATAATGATCGCCCATCCATGCCCAACGACTCTGAAGTGAACCTTGACGAACCTTTGGCAGGTCAGCAAAACCATCGCCATTATCATCATGGTTCTTGTTAAGAATTTCATAATGCCCCAATAGGGCTGTCCTCCACCTTTTTGAAAGGTGTAAGTTGGCTCCAACGTTTGCCTCCAGTTTTCCTTTTGAATTATAATAGAGGTTCGCATCAGCAAAAGGTGTTGCCTGCGGTTTCTTGAATTCCACATTGATTTGGCCCGTGATCGACTCATAGCCGTTTTTTACAGACGAGGCACCCTTCGACACCTGAATACTTTGCATCCAAGGCCCTGGAATATATCCAAGTGCGAAGGGAGCGGCAGCTCCACGATAATTGGGAATATTCTCCGTCAACATCTGAACGTAGGTACCACTCAATCCAAGCAACTTGATTTGTTGTGCGCCAGTGGCGGCATCAGCATAGTTCACATCAACAGAAGGGTTCGTTGTAAAACTCTCTCCAAGATTACAGCAGGCAGCACGAAGCAGTTCATTGGCATTGATCATTTCCGTATTAGCAATACCACTTGTTTTCACTCTGCCCGCCTTATGAGCAGACACCGTTACCTCCGTGAGTCGCTTTCCATCAAGCGTTGTCACTTCTGTTGTGTCCTTATCCTCCAATCCTTTTCCTTCGGTTACCCCGACATTCAAGAGCAGAACTCCTATTATATATATCTTTTTCATTTCTTCTTTTAATTTGTGCAACAGGGCATATTATTTTTTTTCGTTGCAATGTCAGTGCGAGCCGAGTGCAATCGAGCTTGCTCGAATTGCCGAGGCGATGCCTGACTTCGCAGTGTGATTAAATCACGCTGCAAAGGTACGGCGATTTCCATGCTCCCACAATCGCCATGATATGGCATTCTATATACTAAATATTTGGTATAAAATAAGAAATCGCCGATAGAACGATCTGTCTATCAGCGATTTTAAGAATTGATTCCCTTTTTTGTTATTCTCGCATCAAATAATATGGAGGCTGTTGAGGAATATAATGACGATGGCGATGGGTACCAGCCAGCGCAGTACAACTAAATATAAGAATGTTCCCACGCGGGATCCCTGATACCTCGCCTTCGGTACAAACCACCCGGTAAACAATGCCGTTACCAATGCACCGACTGGTATCAGAATGTCGGTAACAAAGGCATTGGCAGAGTCGAACAAGTTAAGCCCCATCACCGTTAGCCAGTCGGCATGGCCTGTCATCGACAGGATGCACAGCGTGTTGGTAATCACCTGTATTACGGCGACAACGACCACACTCTGATGCCTGTTGAGCGGCTTCCTCGTGTTTGCAGTCGCTTCGTGGACAAAAGCTACCATCACCTCCATCATGGAGATGGTCGACGTGATGGCTGCTACACACATCAGAGCGAAGAACGAAACGCTGGTCAGCGTCGGACTGAACATATGCTGGAACACCGCTGGCAGTGTGACGAAGGTCAATTCCGGTCCCTCAGAAGGGCTGAACCCGTAAGCAAACACCGCAGGAAACACAATCATGCCAGCCAGCAGCGACACAATGATGACAAGCACTATCATCTGCAGCGTCGTCGATGTGACATTCTGGTCCTTGGGCATGTAACCGCCATACGTGACGAGTGCACCCACGCCAACCGACAGCGTGAAGAAGCTGAGGCCCATCGCCTCCAGGATTACCTTAGATGTGATTTTCGAAAAGTCCGGCTCAAACAAATAACGCAGTCCGGTGCTTCCGCCGTCGATGAAAATCATGTGGACAGCCAGCACAATCAGGATCAAGAACAGTAGTGGCATGAGGATCTTGCTCAGACGCTCAATGCCCTTATTCACGTCAAACCATAACACCGATGCTGTCAGCACGATGGCAATGACGGCATACAATGTCATCAGGGGAGCATGATTTTCGAAAACCTTGAAATGGGCTGTCAGTCCTGTGGCATCCATACCGGAAAACGTGTTCGTCGCTGCCTCGACCATATAGTTGATGCACCAGCCTGTGACCACAAAGTAGAAACTCATGATGATGGTCGTGGTAATTAGGTTCGTCCATGCAAGCCACTGCCAGTGGTTCGTTCCGCTCAACGCCCGATAAGCACCAAAGGGACTTCTGCCCGACAGTTTGCCTATCAGAAACTCGTTCATCACCAGAGGAACGCCGAATACCAGCGAACACACAGTATAAAGAATGATGAATGCTCCACCACCGTCTTCCCCGGCAACATAGGGGAACTTCCAAATACTACCTAGTCCAACGGCACTGCCTGCTGCAGCAAGTAATACACCGATTTTCGACGAAAAAGACTTCTCCATATAATCACATTTGCTGTTGTTTTCTGTTATTTGACAGCATCCTGAATAACGAGGCCTGCCAACATGAAGCCGAAAATAGCGGTTATATGAGCCAGCGTGCCGTTAATCTGAGCCTTCGATGTGCACCACTCGTGATTCAGCAGGTTGGGGTCGCCAGGACCGCTCTTGGCTTTAGGACACATACATTGTTCCGTGCCGCAAGTAGCATTGTGGCCTTTGTTTTCCAAAAGTTCGTCAGAGAAGACGCATTGGAACTTGCGCTTTGGGAACTGTTTGTCGCGCTTGAAGCGATTGCGGAGGGCACGAGCCAGCGGGTCACCCTTGACCTTCCAGAACTCAGCCACTTGAATCTTGGTGGGGTCGAGTTTCAGGGCAGCTCCCATCGAAGAGAAGAACTTCGCCTTCGTCTGGCAAGCCATGAGGATGAGCAGCGCCTTGTCTTTCAGCGAGTCGATAGCATCAATGATATAGTCGTAGGTGTCCAGCTCGAAACTCTCAGCCGTCTCTGCCGTAAAGATTTGTTGCAAGGCGGTGATTTCTGCCGAGGGGTTGATGTTGAGCAGGCGCTCTTTGAGGGCATCCACCTTCACCTGTCCGACGGTCTTTGTCGTTGCCATCAACTGGCGGTTGATATTCGTGATGCACACGCGGTCGGAATCAACGATTGTCAGATGCTTGATGCCTGAACGAATGAGGCTCTCGGCGCACCAAGAGCCGACGCCACCCACACCAAAGATAATCACGCGTTTCTCGCCAATGCGGCTCATCGCCTCGTCACCCAATAGTAGTTCCGCCCTACGGAATATTGCTTGCTCAATCGCCATGAACTATCACAATTTCTTTATTTAACTTCGGCAATGACCTCAATCTCTACCAATGCGCCCTTAGGTAGGGTCTTCACGGCAACGGCTGAACGAGCAGGATAGGGCTCTGAGAAGAATTCGGCATAAACGGTGTTCATCTCTGCAAAATCTCCCATGTCTGCCATAAACACTGTCGTCTTAATCACGTTGCTCATGCTGAGGCCCGCCTCTTCCAGAATGGCTTTGACGTTAGTGAGCGACTGACGGGTCTGTTCCTTGATACCTCCCTCTACAAATGCTCCTGTTGAAGGGTCAATGGGAATCTGACCAGAGGTATAGACGAGGCTCCCTACTTGGATGGCCTGACTATAAGGTCCGATGGCAGCTGGTGCATTCTTTGTACTGATGACTTTCATAAAGTTTTATGATTTTCGATAATGTGTGTGCAAAGTTACGAATAAGCGAGCGAAACACCAAATTATATTTGAGTATTTCCGAGCGGGAGTAATAAACTGCAAATTACGGAAACTTTAAGAAAAAAAGCGATGCGCCACGCACAGAAACTTTAAACCGACAATAGTTCTGGCGGACGCATCGCGGATAAACCGGTTCTATTTTTCTTACCTCTTACCTCTAACTTCTTACCTCTTATAGGTGTACCTCCTTATCCACCACCTCACCGTTCAGGATCTTGAAGGAGTTAAGTTTCGGTTGTCCGTCAAGTAGCGAGAGGATGGCGTAGCGGATGGT